>Ga0325400_1000078_pt1 | contig 55555 bp, 59 predicted proteins | sample PopdelMetagenome_2_FD_205662 | JGI IMG/M metagenome (GOLD analysis project Ga0325400, IMG submission 205662) | Populus deltoides microbial communities from Bellville, Georgia, United States - Xylem-PdKOR-R1 | ecosystem: Host-associated > Plants > Phyllosphere > Stem > Wood/Secondary xylem... | reverse complement strand
GCGGCCGTGCCCATCGCCCCCGTGGCCGAGCCGGCGGGGAGGATGGCGCTGTCCGCGCTGTCGCTTCCCGACCTTTCCCCCTTCGCCGCCGTCGCGCCATCGGTGTCGGTGGACGCCGGTCCCGTCCCCCGTGATCGCGCGCACGACCCGTTACCCGTTCCCGGCGCGACCGGACGGGAGGGGTCGGGTCGCCTTGCCCCGGTCGGCGCGGACCCGGCGGGGATGACCGGAACCGTGCAGACCGGCCCGACCGCGCCCGCCCTCCACCCGCCCGGTCCGGCGCGGGCGACGCCGGTGCGCGACGCCGACCACGACGCGCTCTACCCCGACGGGTGCGGCGTGACCCTGCTCTGGCCGCTGCTGCCCGACTGGTTCGCGGCCATGGGGCTGGTCGGCCGCGACCGCCGCTTCGTGTCCCCCGCGGCGCAGCACCGCGCCGCGTCGCTCCTCGATCACCTCGCCACCGCCGACCGCGACCCGCCCGAGGCGCGGCTGCCGCTCGCCAAGCTCATCGCCGGGCTGCCGCTGGGTGTGGTTCACCGTCCCGGCCCGCCGATCGCCGATGACGAGGCGGACGCGGCCACCGCGATGCTGGGGCGCGCGCTCGGCCTCCTGCCGATGCTCGGGCGGATCAGCGTCGCCGGCCTGCGCGGCGCCTGGCTCGCCCGGTCCGGACGGCTGGCGGTGGAGCATGGCGGATGGACGGTGCGGGTGGACCGGCGGGCGTGGGACCTGCTCCTCGACCGGCTGCCCTGGTCGCCCGCGGAGGTGGCGCTGCCGTGGATGCCCGACCCGGTGCGCGTCGAATGGTGATTGCGGCCGATCGCGCCGCCGCCGCCCGTGACCTCGCGTGCGACCTCGACTGGTTCGCGGCGGTGGCGGACGCGCGCTTCCGACGCCACTTTCACCCCGACTCGTCGGCGAAGGAGGTCCCGCCGCCGCCGCCGCTCGACCGGGGGGCGAGCGGCTATGCCCGCTTCGTCCTCGACCATGCCCCCGACCCGGCCCGCCGCACCGCGCTGGTGCTGGCGCTCGCCCACGCGCTCCGCCCCCGGCTGCTCGACGTCTTCCTTATCCGCAACACCGCGATCGACCGCCGCTTCACCGAGTTCGGCGGTGCCGTCGGCCGCGGGGAGGGCGGGTTCGACCCCACCGGCGAGACGCTCGCCTTCCTGCTCGGCGGCGACGACCTCCAGGTGCGCCTCTCCACGATCGCGCTGCTCGCCCCGGACGGCGACCTCGCGCGCGGCGACGTCGTCCGGGCCGAGGCGGCGGACGACCCGCTTCGCGGCGCGTTGCGGCTGGGGCGCGGCGTGCCCGTGCGGATGGGGCTCGCCGACGAGGGCGCGGCGCCGCTCGGTCCCGGCTTCCCCGCGCAGCGGATCGGCACCGGCCATCGCTGGGCGGACCTCGTCCTCCATCCCGCCACCCGCGCAGGGGTGGCGGAGATCGCCGCCTGGATCGAGCACGGTCCTACCCTGATGAACGACTGGGGCATGGCGCGCACCCTGCGGCCGGGGCACCGCAGCCTGTTCCACGGTCCCCCCGGCACCGGCAAGACCATGACCGCGGCGCTGCTCGGCGGCAGCACCGGCCGCCCGGTCTACCGCGTCGACCTGTCGCTCACCGTGTCCAAGTATATCGGCGAGACCGAGAAGAACCTCGCCCGCGTGATCGACGAGGCGGAGGCGCGCGGCTGGATCCTGTTCTTTGACGAGGCCGACGCGCTGTTCGGCAAGCGGGGCGAGACCCGCGACGCGAACGACCGCCACGCCAATGGCGAGGTCGCCTTCCTGCTCCAGCGGATCGAGGTGTTCGGCGGCATCGCGATCCTCGCCTCCAACTACCGCGACAATATCGACGAGGCGTTCGCGCGCCGGTTCGAGACGGTGGTCCACTTCCCCGCGCCCCGCGCGGAGGAGCGGCTGGAGCTGTGGCGGCGCGCGCTGCCCGCCAGGGCGCCCCTCGCCGCGGACGTCGACCTCCACGCGATCGCCCGCGACCATGCGCTGACCGGCGGCGCGATCGCCAACGCCGTCCGCTTCGCGGCGCTCGCCTCGGTCGCGGGCGGTGAGCGGCCGATCGCGCAGGCGCACCTGCTGGAGGCGATCAGGCGCGAGCAGGCCAAGGAAGGCCGCGGCGCCTGACCGTCAGCCGCCGGCGGGTGCCGCCACCTCGTGCACCGGCTGGACCTCGGGCCAGGGCATCACCAGCCGGCCGTCGGGCGCGGCGGTCATGGTCGTCTGGATGGGGAAGGGCAGGTCGATCCCTTCGGCGTTGAACCGGCTCAGGATCGCGAGCCCGACCGCGGTGCGCCCGTCGTAGAAGCTGGCATAGTCCGGGCCGTCGCTGTCGAACTGCACCTCGAAGTCGAGCGTCGACGCCCCGAAGCCGGTGAAGCCGGCGCGGATGAACACCCGTCCGCACCCCTCGACGATCTCCCGCAGCATCGCCGGGATCCGCTCCAGCGTTTCCACCGGGGTCTGGTAGGCGACCCCCAGCGTGAAGCGCCCGCGACGATGGTTGCGCAGCGTGTTGTTGAGGATCTCCTTGTTGAGGAGGTTCTTGTTGGAGATCACCCGCTCCTCGCCGTCGACCCCGCGCACCCGCGTCGACTTCAGCCCGATCGCCTCCACCGTGCCCGAATTGGCGTCGTAGGTGATCGAGTCGCCGCGGCGGAACGGCCGGTCGAAGATGATCGCCAGCGCCGCGAACAGGTCGGCGAAGATCCCTTGCGCGGCGAGGCCTATGGCGATGCCACCCACCCCCAGCCCCGCGACCAGCCCGGTGACGTTGACCCCGAGATTGTCGAGCACCACCACCAGCGCCACCGCGAACAGCGCAAAGGTGACCAAGAGGCGGATGAGGCCGAGCGCCGACAGCAGCGCCTCGCCCGAGTAATTCTCCCGCCGGGTCCGGTGCTCGATCGCGCCCAGGATCAGCTCGCGCGCCCAGATCGCGAACTGGAAGACCGACGCCACCGTCCACAGGAAGTTGACCGTGTCGGCGACGTTGGCGGGCGCGCCGGCATAGCCGACCACCAGCTTGGCCGACAGCATCACGATGAAGAAGGCGTTGGTCCGCTCGATCGCGCGGCCGATCACCGCCGGCCAGCCCTTGCCCGTGGCGCTGCGCCCCGCCAGCCGGCAGCCGAGCCGCCGGAGCGCGAACAGCCCGAAGGCGAGCGCCGCGCCGACCCCGACCCCGATCAGCACCTTGAGCCAATTGCCCTGCAGCCAGTCGAGGCTCGACTGGATCAGCCCCACCGCCTGGGCCTGGACGTCGACGGGCTGGAAGATCGGTTCTCTGGGAGCGGAACTGTTCGACATGGGCGGGATCAGGCGGCCTGCACCGCCTCGCGCGCCTGCTCCTTGGCGGCGGGGACGACGTTGCGTTCCAAGAATGCGATCAGCCCGCGTTCCTCGCGGCTGAGCTGGCCGGTCGCGCGGGGCAACTTCAGCGCCTGGCGGAACACCGCTTGGTCCTGCTTGACCAGGTCGATCACGTCGGGATGTACGTAGGACTTGCGCGCGATCGCGGGGGTGTTGCCCAGCTTGGCGGTGACCGGCTCCAGCAACTGCTTCAGCGTCAGGTCGCAGTCCGCGCCGCACAACGCCTCGAACGCGAGCAGGCTGGCCCCCCAGGTGCGGAAGTTCTTGGCGGTGAAGTCGCCGCCGGTCGCTGCCTTGATGTACTCGTTGACGTCGGACGAGGTCACCGGCCGCGCCTCGCCGTCGTCGTCCAGCCAGGCGAACAGGTGCTGCTCGTCGAGGTCCTGGCACGCCTTGACGAACCTCGCGAGCGACCGGTCGGACACCTTCATGTCGCAGTCCTTGCCCGACTTGGCCCGAAAGCGGAGGCGCAGCGTGTCGCCCTTGACCTGGCCGTGCTGGGTCCGGAGCGTGGTCGCGCCGTAGCTCTCGTTCTGCTTGACGTAGTCCTCGTTGCCGACGCGGATGTTGCTCTCGTCCAGCAAGCGCACCACCGCCGCCACCGCCCGTTCCTTGCTGAGCCCGCGCAGCGCCAGATCGGCGGCGACCTGCTTGCGCAGCAGGGGCAGCGCATGGCCAAATTCGGCCGTCTTCTCGTACTTGGCGGCTTCCTGCTGCTCGCGATAGCCGAGGTGGTAGCGGTACTGCTTGCGCCCCTTCTCGTCCCAGCCGACCGCCTGGATGTGGCCGTGCGGCTTGGGGCAGAACCAGGCGTCCTTGTAGGCGGGGGGCAGGCCGATGGCGTTCAGCCGGTCGATCTCCTCGCGGTCGGTGATCCGCTCGCCCCCGGCGTCGTGATAGGCCCAGCCGTTGCGCACCTTCTTGCGGGTGATGCCGGGCTTCGAATCGTCGCTGTAGATGATCTTGGTCGCCATCGCGGTTCCCGGTGCCGAGGGTCGTGTGGGCTGGGGAATGCGCGTGTCGGTCGCTTCGTTCCGGAACGGCCCCGGGCATGGCGGGTTGGGGCAACTCACGTCACACCCGAGGAACACCGCCATGGCCGATCTTTCGCAAGCACGCGTGCTGATGCTCGCCGCCGACGGCTTCGAGACGGTGGAGCTGTTCGAGCCGCGCCGGGCCTTGGAGGCGGCGGGTGCGACCGTCACCCTCGCCTCGATCGGCACCGATCCGATCCAGGGCATGGAGCAGGACCTCAACAAGGCCGAGACCGCGACCCCGGACATCACCCTCGACCAGGTCGACACCGACGATTACGACGCGCTGGTCATCCCCGGCGGCACCTGCAACCCCGACAAGCTGCGCCGCGAAAGCCGCGCGGTGGAGATCGTCGCCGAGTTCATGGAGGACGACAAGATCGTGGCGGCGATCTGCCACGGCCCCTGGCTGCTGGTCGAGGCGGACGCGGTCGACGGGCGCGAGGTGACCGGTTTCGAATCGATCCGCACCGACCTAGAGAATGCGGGCGCCGACGTGGTCGACCGCGAGGTGGTGGTCGACGGCAACCTCATCACCAGCCGCAAGCCGGACGACATTCCCGCCTTCAACGCCGCCGTCATCGCCGCGCTGGAGGCCGAGCTGGCCGACTGACGCGTCAGGCGGGGGCGAGCGGTCGTCTCGCCCCCATCGGCCGGAACCCCTCCGCCCGCCGCAGCCGGGCGAGGTAGCTGTCCAGCCCGATCTGCGCCCCGACCAGCATGTAGATGAACGGCTGGAACGCGATCCCCGCGAATGCCGCGCCCAGCAGGTAGATCAGCTGCGCCTCCTGCAACGCCCCCGCCAGCGCCCCCGCCCAGCGATGGGGCGCGTCGGGCCTGCCGTAGCGGCGGCGCAGCACCTCCATCCTCACCACCCCCGTCAGCATGATGGTTAGCCACAGCGCCAGCCCCGGATAGCCCTGTTCGCCGAGCATCTCGAAATAGGCCGAATGGTAGGCGCGCGCCTGGTCGACCACCCCCGACGTCTTCACCTCGGTGCTCGGGCCCACCCCGTCGGTCTTGGCGATGTCGTAGCGGATGCGGTTCGACCGGAACGCGTCGAACCCGCCTCCGAACGGGTGTTGCTTGGCGTAGTCGATGGTCCATTTCCAAACCGCGATCCGGGTGGAGGCGGATTCGTCCTGCTTGTAGGTCTTGATCGTCCCCATCCGGTCGCTGAACGCCGACGGCAGCAGCGGCAGCGCGCACAAGGCCAGCGCCGCCAGCGTGCCGACGTACAGCCCGCGCCGCTTCACCGTGCGCAGCATCAGCACCGCGAGCAGGCCGATGCACACCAGCCCCGTCCTGGCCGAGGTGCCGACCGGGATCAGCAGGCACGCGAACACCAGCGGCAATGCGAAGCCGCGCACCCGCCAGTCGGGCGGGAACACCGTGCCGAACCGCATCAGCCACAGCACCACCGGGATGACCGCGATCGCCACCGCCGAGATGGTGGAACTCTCGTACAGCCCCGAATTGTTGCTCACCATCAGGTTGAGCTCGCCGTACCCACCGCCGCCCGACGCCAGCGTCTTGATCCCGCCGACGATCACGATCGACCCCGCCGACAGCACCATGAACAGGAGCAGCGCCTCGATCCGCAGGCGGGTGCGCAGCGTCAGCGGCAGGAAGGCGGCGAAGGCCAGCGCCTTCCACACCCATTCCCATTTGTCCTGCGCCTCGACCGGGAAGTCGGCGCCCAGCTTGGTCAGCCAGCAATAGCCGAGCAGGATCAGGATCAGCCCCTGCCGCGGCGCGAACCGCGCGTCGCGCTTGTCGTCGGCGAGCGCCCACGCCCCCACCGCCAGCGCCACCGCGATCGCCGAGATCGGCACCGTGTTGAGGAGCAGGTAGGTCAGCCGCTGCGGCGAGACGATGTCGATGTAGACGTACGCCAGCACGAACAGGAACGGGCGGCGGAGCCCCATGCCGAACAGGGCGAGGAGGAAGCCGACGAAGACGAGGTCACGCATCGCCCGTCCCCCCGCCCGTGTCCGCCTCCGCCGGGCCTCCACCCGCCTGCGCGCGCACCGATCGGCATGTGGGTGTCGCCACGCACACGTCGACGGGCCCGGCCCGGCGAACGGCGCGGCGGCCATCTTCCCCCGTCACCTCCGACCCGGTACGGGACCGGTCGCGCGCTGGAGCCGAACGACGGCAGGTTGAACCGTGACGACCGACCGTTGGTGTCGGGCGGAGCCGAGACACCGTGCGGCACATCCGCGGCGCGTCGCTCGACCTCGCTCGGGGCGAACGGGTCGGGCCGATGCCGTCATGCGCCAGGGGCGCGATGCCCGGCACTGGCGACGTGGCTGCCGCCCGACGTACCCCGACCCGGCGGCCGGGGCGGGCCGGCGCCGACGTCGCGCTCGTCGCCGGCGCATCACCCACGCCGCTTCCCCGTATCGGGCGTCTCGTCGTCGAGGTCGCGGCGGCGCAGCAGGATCAGCGCCGCGAGCATCATCAGCCCGTGGGTCAGCCCCAGCGCGAAATTGTCGATCATGCCACGGCTCCCGTCGTCGCGGCCGTCACCCACCGGCCGACGCCCCGCACCAAGCCCCGCCCCTTGCCCTGCCCGGCGGGCGGGGGAGGGGAGCCGCTGCCGCAGGCGGGGGCGAGGGTGGAGGCGAGCATGGCGTCTCCGATACGTCCCGCCGGTTGACGCGCCGTTAAGCGCGGTCGTGCCAGGGACACCGTCGATGCGCGTCCTTCACGTCCTCGACCACGGCCTGCCGCTCCAGAGCGGCTACACCTTCCGCACCCGCGCGATCCTGAAGGCGCAGGAGGCGCGCGGGATGGCGGTGGCGGCGGTCACCGGCCCGCGACAGGGCGAGACCGCGGCCTTGGTGGAAACGGTCGACGGGATCGGCTTTCATCGCACGCCGGGGCCGCGCCGCGGCGGCCTGCTCGGCGAGGCTAGGGGGCTCGCCGCCTTCGCCCGCTCGATCGGCCGGGCGGTGGACCGGTTCCGGCCGGACGTCCTCCATGCCCATTCGCCCGCGCTCGACGCGGCGGCGGCATGGTGGGTGGCGCGGGCGTATCGCCTGCCGCTCGTCTACGAGATCCGCGCCTTCTGGGAGGATGCGGCGGTCGGCAACGGCACCGGCCGCGAAGGCTCTCTCCGCTACCGCGCCACCCGCGCGCTGGAGGATTGGGCGATCGCCCGCGCCGACGCGGTGGCGGTGATCTGCGACGGGCTGCACGGCGACCTGCGCGCCCGCGGGGTACCCGCCGACAAGCTGCTGGTGTCCCCCAACGGGGTCGACCTGACCCTGTTCGGCACCCCGCCGCCGCGCGATCCGGCACTCGCCGCCGCCCTGGACCTCGCCGACGCCGAGGTGATCGGCTTCATCGGCAGCTTCTACGACTACGAGGGGCTGGGCGACCTCATCGCGGCGATGCCCGCGCTGGTCGCCGCCCGCCCGCGGGCGCGGCTGCTGCTGGTCGGCGGCGGGCCGATGGAGGCGGCGCTGCGCGCGGCGGCGGCGGCGTCGCCCATGGCCGCGGCGATCCGCTTCGTCGGGCGCGTGCCCCACGACGCGGTGGAACGCTATTACGGGCTGGTCGACGTATTGGCCTACCCGCGCAAGGCGATGCGGCTCACCGATCTGGTCACGCCGCTCAAGCCCCTGGAGGCGATGGCGCAGGGCCGTCTCGTCGCCGCGTCGGACGTCGGCGGCCATCGCGAGCTCATCCGCGACGGCGACACCGGCACGTTGTTCGCCCCCGACGATCCGCCCGCGATCGCCGCGGCGCTGGCGGCGCTGCTCGCCGACCGGTCCGGCTGGGACGCGCGCCGCGAGCGCGCCCGGGCGTTCGTCGCCGCCGAGCGTAACTGGTCGTCAAACATTCGCCGTTACGAACCCGTTTACCAGCGGCTGGTCGACGCCGCGCCACGGACGAGATCATGGACCCGACCAGCGCGCCCCCCATCACCGGCCGCCTGACCGACCGCCTCCCGATCGCGGCCGCGGCCGCGGCCGGGCTGCTGGTCGCGGCGCTGGCGGCGCTGCTGCCGGGCGACGTCCTCGAATCGGTGGTGGCGCTGACCGGCGTCGATGCGCTGGTGCCGGTCGCCGCGCCGCCGCTCGGTGCCACCGCCCGCGGCGTGCTCGCGCTCGGCGGCGGGCTGGTCGCCGCCGCGGTCGCCTGGGCGATCCTGTTCCTCCTCGTCGGGCCCGGCGGGCTGTTCGCGCGCGCGGCGTCCGACGTCGGGCGCCCGCCCGCGATGCGCCGCGCCGACGCCCATCCCGACGCGCCGCCGCGCCGTCCGGTGTCCGCCGCCGATCTCGGCCCGCCGCCTCCGCCCGTCGCCGACCCGGCCGCGGCGCCGGCGCAGCAGGACCTGCCACGCGACCTCGACCAGCCGCTCGCCGCGTTCGACGCCGCCGCGATCCCCGACGTGCCGCGCGCACCGACCCCGGCGCTGCCCTCGCTGGCGGCGCCGCCGGCGCTGCCCTCGCTGGCGCCGCCGCCGGCGCTGGCGATCGGCGAACGGATCGAGACCTTCGACCTGTCGCCGCGCGAACCCGGCAGCACGGCGCCGACCATTGACGAGCTTCTCGCCCGACTCGAACGCGGCACCGTCCGCCGCGCCGCCGGCTGACCGGCATACCGTTTCCCAGAAAAACGGTTCCCGCCGCCGCTGCGTCCTGATACCCCTTCTTCCGAACCGACGGGAGAGGGCTGATGGACGACAAGCTGGGCGACCTGCAGGCGCCCGATCCCACCCGCGCCTCGCCCTATGCCTGGTACGTGCTGGGCGTCCTGTTCCTGGTCTACATCCTCAACTTCGTCGACCGGCAGGTGATCTCCATCCTGGCGGAGGACATCAAGCGCGACCTGGGTCTGCGCGACGACCAGCTCGGCTTCCTCTACGGCACCGCCTTTGGGGTGTTCTACTCGCTGTTCGGCATCCCGATCGGGCGGCTCGCCGACAATTGGCACCGGGTGCGGCTGATGACGGTCGGGCTCGCCCTGTGGTCGGCGATGACCGCGCTGTCGGGGCTGTCGCGCACCGGCGGGCAGCTCGCCGCCGCCCGCGTGGGGGTGGGGATCGGGGAGGCGACCGCCAGCCCGTCCGCCTATTCGCTGATCTCCGACTGGTTCCCCCGGCGGCTGCGCGCCACCGCGCTGGCGATCTACTCGGCCGGGCTCTACGTCGGCGGCGGCTGTTCGCTGCTGATCGGCGGGCTGATCGTCCAGAACTGGAACCGCGCCTATCCCGGGGGCGGGCCGTGGGGGCTGGCCGGCTGGCAGGCGGCGTTCCTGGCGGTGGGCATCCCCGGCCTCCTCGTCGCCGCCTGGGTCGCCACCCTGCGCGAGCCGGTGCGCGGCGCGGTGGAGGGGCTGCCCCCGCCCGAGCGTCACCCCGCGCCGTTCCGCGCCTTTGCCGCCGAACTCGTCACCATCGTGCCCCCGCTGACGCTGATCGGCGCCGCGGCGGGGGGCGTGCGCGGGCTGGCGGTCAATCTCCTGGGGCTCGGCGTCGTCGCGGCGGGCGTCGCCGTGCTCCTCGCGCTGGGCGAGCCCGCGCCGCAGTGGATCGCGGTCGGGATCGGCGTCTACGCGGTCTTCTCCTGGGCCACCGCGCTTCGCCGCCGCGACCCGGCGACCTTCGCGCTGATCGTCGCCACCCCCGCCTTCCTGTGCACGGTGGTCGCCTACGGCATGAACGCGTTCCTCAGCTACGCCGCCAGCTTCTGGGCCGCGCCCTACGCGCTGCGCGTGCTGGAACAGCCGCCCGCCACCGCCGGGTTCCTGATCGGCAGCCTCGGTGCGCTGGGCGGGTTCCTGGGCGTCACCGGCGGGGGCATCGTCGCCGACCGGCTGCGGCGGCGCAATCCGGGCGGGCGGCTGCTGGTGGTGATCTTCGGCGCGGTGGTGCCGCTCCCCTTCCTGGTCCTCGCCTTCACCGCCTCGTCGCCGCTTGCCTTCTACCCCGGCATCTTTCTGGCGCAGATCACCGCCAGTTGCGCGCTCGGCGCGGCGGCGGCGACCACCCAGGACCTCGTCCTGCCCCGCATGCGCGGCACCGCCACCGGCACCTTCTTCATCGGCACCACGCTCCTCGGCCTGGCGATGGGGCCGTACCTCGCCGGCCGGGTCTCGACGCTGACCGGCAGCCTGTCGACCGGCATGCTGTCGCTTCTGGTCACGGTGCCGCTGACCCTCGCCGCCGCGATCGCCGCCTACCGCCTGGTGCCGACGGCCGAGGCGACCCGCGAGGCGCGAGCCCGGGCGGCGGGGGAGGCGGTGTAGGCCGGGATGCGTTTGCCGATCCCGAGCGCCGATGCCGCCCGCCCGTGGCTGTCGGAGGACGATGGTCGATGGCGGCGATCTCTGCGTTCGATGGGATGCGGACCGTTCGTTTAGGGGTGACCGTCGAGAAAAGCGGACACGTTATCGGCAATCTCCAGCGACGCTCGATCAGAAGTGATCTTCGCTACGGCACCATACCTTCCGAGGGCAGAAAACGCCTTAATCAACTCGTCAAAGGCCGCTTCACTCGCCGAGTCTAAGCTCGTCACGATAACGCGAAGAGGCAAAGCTACCTCATTGATGTCTCCAACGATCATCGAGTCGATCAGGGCGGGTAGGCTCTCTCCATGCCAATCTGGAGCGCCCAACTTTCTCAGAAACGCGTTGTAAAAATCAGGTGGCGTCTTCCAGTGGCGCGCATCAAGTTCGACGACGTTCATAGCTCACGCTTTTTACCCCTGCTACCGCATGCTGGATCAATGGCAGGGTAAGGACAAGCAACTCGCAGGTCTAAGCGCCCGCTTCGGCGCAGAAACGGCCCTCGACGGCATCGCGAACGCCCTCCTCTCGGCGCTGTCCTACAAGCCGCTGCCATGACATGACCCCGCGACTCGCTCTTTGTCATTGTCGGTAGCCATCCGCCGTCGCGCATGAACCATGCGTCGGCGTTACCTTCGTTACTTTGCCGCCCGCGGACCGCGATCGTCGAAGAAACAGAAACGATCGGCCGCGCACATCACGCGTTCAGGGGTCAATCGAGTCAACCGGCGCGGCTCACAGCCGCGGCAGCGTCACTCCGCGCTGGCCCATATATTTTCCCATCCGGTCGGCATAGCTCGTCTCGCACGGCTCGTTGCCTTGGAGGAACAGGAACTGGCACGCGCCCTCGTTGGCGTAGACCTTGGCGGGCAGCGGCGTGGTGTTGCTGAACTCCAGCGTCACGTGCCCCTCCCAGCCCGGCTCCAGCGGCGTGACGTTGACGATGATCCCGCACCGCGCATAGGTCGACTTGCCCAGGCAGATGACCAGCACGTCGCGCGGCACCCGGAAATACTCCACGGTGCGGGCGAGCGCGAAGCTGTTGGGCGGGATGATGCAGCAGTCGGTCTGCCGGTCGACGAAGCTATTGGCGGCGAAGTCCTTGGGGTCGACCGTCGCCGAATCGACGTTGGTGAAGATCTTGAACTCGTCCGCGACGCGCGCGTCGTAGCCGTAGGACGACAGGCCGTAGCTGATGCACCCGTCGCGCCGCTGCGCCTCCACGAACGGCTCGATCATGCCGTGCGACAGCGCCTGCTCGCGAATCCAGCGGTCGGATTGGATGGCCATGGTCGCGTTCCCCCTGGACCCGGCCATCGCCCAAAGCGGACGGGGCGGCAAGCGCCGGGCGCGGATCGATCCGCCGGCGGGCGCGGTTCAGGCGGGGGGCGACGGCTCCTGGGGCGTCGGGAGGGCGCCCTGCGGCCGCCGGTCGCGCCACTTCTTGGCGAGCAGCGCCGCACCCAGCAGGAACCCGCCGGGCGCCAGCATGATCACCGCCGCCAGCCCGGCATTCTTCAGCGCCTGTTCCCTGGTCATGGCCGCGGACCTATCACGGTTCGGGGCGGGTCCGCCATCGGCGTCGACGCTCAGCCGACGCCCAGGTCGGCGGGGCCAAAGGCGGCCGGCAGCAGCTCGCGCAGGCGGAACGACCGCACCGCGTCGCCCACCGCCGCGCCGCAATGGACGAGGAGGTCGCGGCCGCCCATCTGCGCGGCCTCGTTGAGCACCTGTCGGCACCGGCCGCAGGGGCTGACCGGTTCGGTCCCGGTCGCGCGCCCGTCGGCGTCCATCGCGCCGCCGATCACCGCCACCGCCGCGACCTCGCGCAGCCGCCCCTGCGCGCTGGCGGTCGCCACCGCCACCGTCTCGGCGCACAGCGACAGGCCGTAGCTGGCGTTCTCGACATTGGCGCCGGTCACCACGCTGCCGTCGGTCATCAGCAGCGCCGCGCCGACCGCGAAGCGCGAATAGGGGGCGTGCGCGTGCGCCGCCGCCTCGCGCGCCCGCGCCACCAGCGCCCTGACCTCGTCGTCCTTCATGGCGCCACCACGTCCCAGTTCACCGGCCCCTCGATCCCGTCGACCCGGCGCATGTCGCTGGCCCGCCACAGCCGCCAGGCACGCGCCGGATAGCCCGGCGACAGGAAGTTGGCCATCGCCCAGATCGGCCGGTCGATCGCCGCCGACAAGGCGTAGTCGCGCTCGACATCGCGGGCCAGGCGCAGGATCACCGGGTTGCCGGTGTGCGCCTCCACCACGTCCGCGAAGCGGCGGAGGTCGGCGACCAACGCCGCGCGTCCGGGCCGGGCGGCGCAATCGTCGCGGTACGACAGGTCCACAGCCACCGGCAGCGCGTCGGCCGTGCGCGGCACGGTCGTGTTGAACGCGTTGGCCTGCGCGGCCGCGGGCTGGCACAGCGAGTAGAGGTGCACCGCCCCGCGCCGGAGGCCGGCCGCGGGCAGCGCGTTCCAGTTGGCCTCGAACCCCGGGGCGCGCCGGTCGGCGCCGGAGGTCGCGACGAGATAGGCGAAGTCCGCCCCGGCGGCGCGCAGCGTCCCCCACTCGATCCCCGCGGGCGGACGCTCGGGGAGGTCGACCCCTTGCAGCGGGAAGCGATCGGCGGCGGGGTGCCAATGGGTCGTCCAGTGCCACCCGGCGAGCGCCAGCAGCCCGGCGCCGGTCAGGCCGGCGGCCAGCGTCAGGAGCGGCCTAGCCACGCGACGTCAGCACGCAGAGCAGGGTGAACAGCCGCCGCGCCGTGTCGAAGTCCACCTCGATCTTGCCCTGGAGCCGCTCGCGGAGCAGCTCGGCGGCGTCGTTGTGGATGCCGCGACGGGCCATGTCGATCGTCTCGATCGCCTGCGGCGTCGCCTGTCGGATGGCCTGGTAATAGCTGTCGCAGATCGCGAAATAATCCTTCATCGGCCGCCTGAACCGGCCCAGCGCCAGCACCAGCGTCTCCAGGTGCGTGCCGTCCTCGCGGTGGAGGTGGAGGCCCAGCCGTCCTTCCTCCGCCTGGAGCTTCAGCCGGTACGGCCCGGCATAGCCGTCCGGATAGGCGCGTTGCGGGGCGAAGCGGTTCTCCTCCACCAGGTCGTATATGGCGATCCGCCGCTCCTGCTCGACGTCGGCCGAGCGCCAGCCGATGCTCGCCTCGTCCAGCTCGACGTCGATGATCCGCGGATCGGCCATGCGGGCGCATAACCCGTGCCCGCCGCATCGACAATCGGTGCTAGGATGGTCGAATCATGGCTACCCGCGCGTTCAACACCGTTTCCCCCGCCTCCCCCGCCGCCGAGCCCCAGGCGCTCCCCCACAATGTCGAGGCGGAAGCGGCGATGCTGGGGGCGATGATGATCGACAACCGCCTCGCCGACGACCTCGTCGACCGGCTGGAGCCGGCCCATTTCTACGAACCCGTCCACGGCCGCGTGTTCGCCGCCATCAAGACGCTGCGGGGTTCGGACATGCTGGCGACGCCGGTGACGCTTAAGCCGATGTTTGCGGCGGACGAGGGGATGGCGGCGCTCGGCGGGCCGTCCTACCTCGCCTCGCTGACCAGTTCGGGGGCGGGGCTGGTCGGCGGGCGCCAGTTCGCGACCCAGATCTACGATCTCGCCATGCTGCGCGCGCTGGTCAGCGTGGGGCGCACCCTGGTCGACCGGGCGATGGACACGTCGGAGGAGGTCAACCCGCGCGCCCAGATCGAGCTGGCGGAGGAGGAGCTGTTCAAGGTCGCGGCCGACGGCGGCACCGAATCGGCGACCAAGACCTTCGCGCAGGCGACCACCGCCGCGGTGAAGATGGCCGAGCGCGCGCTGAACTCGGGCGGGCACCTGTCGGGAATCACCACCGGGCTCGATTCGGTGAACGCCAAGATCGGCGGCATGCACCATTCCGACCTCATGATCCTCGCCGGGCGGCCGGGCATGGGCAAGACCTCGCTCGCCACCAACATCGCCTTCAACGCCGCCCGGCGCTGGATGCGCGACATGGCCGACGGCATCGCCCCCGCTGACTCGGTCGGGGCCAAGGTCGCGTTCTTCAGCCTCGAGATGTCGGCCGACCAGCTCGCCACCCGCATCCTCGCCGAACAGTCGCGGATCAGTTCGGAAAGCTTGCGCATGGGCAAGATAAGCCGCGCCGAGTTCGCTCAGCTCGCCCAGGCCGCCGCCGAGCTCGAACAGTTGCCGCTGTTCATCGATGACACCGGCGGGCTGTCGATCTCGGCGCTCCACACCCGCGTGCGCCGGCTCCAGCGACGCCACAACAACGAGATCGGGCTGGTGGTCGTGGACTACCTCCAGCTCCTCACCGGCTCGGGCAAGTCGTCGGAGGCCAACCGGGTCCAGGAGATCTCGGAGATCAGCCGCGGGCTCAAGACCCTTGCCAAGGACCTCAACGTCCCCGTGCTCGCCCTGTCGCAGCTCAGCCGCGCGGTGGAGAGCCGCGAGGACAAGCGCCCGATGCTGTCCGACCTGCGCGAATCGGGGTCGATCGAGCAGGACGCCGACATGGTCTGGTTCGTGTTCCGCGAGGATTACTACGTCGCCGCCAAGGAGCCCAAGCGGCCGAGCGAGGGCGACGACGCCCGCACCTTCGAGGATCACGCCAAATGGGCGAGCGACATGGAGCGGGTCTACGGCCTCGCCGAGCTGATCGTCGCCAAGCAGCGCCACGGCGCCACCGGCAAGGTGACGCTGAAGTTCGATCCGACCATCACCCGCTTCTCGGACTATGCGGGGTATTAAGCGACGCGTGAGGGCAAGAAGGTAGGGTTCGCGGAGCCGCGGCGGTGTTCTCCACGTGGCGTTTCGCGCCCTCCCGTCATCGGCCCCGATGATGAAGCGCCGCGATGGCGAGGCACGTCCTCTCTGCGTTGCCGCTGAGCCGATCGCCGCTCTTCACTGCGGCCGATAGGCGATCGTCGCCTTGCCGGTCGCCTCGACCGGCAGGAACAGCCCCTGGCCGGTCACCGCGATGCGGCCGTTCCTGACCTCGTCGACCGATACCGAAAAGGCGAAGTCGCCCTCGCGCCGGCTGCCGATCTCGCGGCGAACGTCGGCGAGGAGCTTGGCGTAGTCCCTGGCGAAGTCATGCGTCAGTCCGGCCCGGATGCTCTCCTGCACCGCCGTGTCGCCGAACAGCGCCAGGAGCAGGTTGACCGTGCCGCTGTCGGTCTGTCCGGCGAGGCGGATGTCGCGCGCGCGCACCAGCTGCGAGCCTTCCTCGTTGTAGGGGATGGCGGTCAGCCAAACCTGACCCTTGGTCGAGAACACCGAACTGCCGCGCTTCCGGACCTTGGCCTTCACCCCCACCGCCAGGTGGTTGCCGGTGGTGGCGTAGACGGTGACCCGGCCGAACTCGGCATCGACCGGACCGACATTGGGCAGGACGATCCCCTTCGCGGCCAGCTTCCCCAGCGCGCGCCCGATCACCGGTTCGAGCTGCCGATAATCGGCGAGCACCGGGATGAAGAAGCGCAGCCCGCGCGGTCCCACCGTGCCCGACGGTGGCGGCAGCGGGCTCGGCGCAGGCGGGGCGGGGCGGTCGCCGACGAAGGTCTCGGTCACCGCCTCGGCGGCGAGCAGCATCTCCAGTCGGCTGCCGGTCACCCGGTAGCCGCCGAAGCCCAGCCGCCGCGGCGTCACCCGCATCCAGGCGGGCGGGTCGTCGCGGTTCAGCGAAAGGGTCGTGAAACCTTGCCGCCACGCCGTCTCCAGCTGGTCGCGCAGCCGCAGCTTGGCCAATTCGCGCGGCAGCGTCCGCTCCAGCCCGGCGACGACCGGGCGCAGCTTCTCGTCGGCCTTGCCCGCGAATTCGATGCGCTGGCCGAGCACGTCGATGCCGGGCGGGCGCGTCCAGTCGTAGCGGATGTTCACGGTCGCCGTCGGGCTCCAGCCGCGATCGACCGACAGCTTGGCGGTGGCGTGGGCGACCGCCGCACCGGTCACCGTCTCGCCCGCGAACCCCGCGACCTTCTCGACCTTGATCACCGCGCTCACCGGCATGTCGATCAGCAGGGTGTCGCCCCGCCCCGACAGGCTGATCCGCCCGCGGGTTACCCGCCCGGCGATCCGGCACGACAGGCGCGGCACCAGCTTGACCTTGGCGATGCCCAGATCGACCCGCTGCGCCGGCACGCAGTCGGGCTTGACCTCGTCGATGCGGTAGAGCTCGCGCGGCACCTCGCGGTCCAGCGTCGCCTCCACGCTGGAAAGCGGGGCGGTCAGCGGCACGACAATGGTGGAGCTTTGTTGCGGAAAGGTCGCGGGGGTCTCGACCTTGGGCGGTGCCGGGTTGCCGGCGTTGCGGCTGCATGAGGCGGGCGCGAACGCGAGGGGCAGGAGGAGGATGAGCGCACGGGCCAAGGGGCTGATCCGGATCAGGATGATGCTGGACCGGTCAATGCGTGAGGGGGGCGAAACGATCCGGCCGCCTCGGCCCCGTTCAGCCCGCGGGCTTGTGGATGCCGCATTCGACCTTGTCCCAGCCCCGCCAGCGCCCGGCGCGCGGGTCCTCGCCCGCCGCCACCGGCGAGGTGCACGGTGCGCAGCCGATGGAGGCGTAACCCGCCGCCTCCAGTGGGTGGCGGGGGAGGTCGTGGGCGGCGAAATGGGCGTCGAGCGCGGCCTTGTCCCAGTCGGCGAGCGGGTTGACCTTGAGGCGCCCGCCTTCCGCCTCGAACCGCGGCAGCGCTGCGCGGGTGCCCGCCTGGAACCCCTTGCGCCCCGACAGCCAGGCGTCGAACGGCGCCAGTGCGCGCGCCAGCGGCTCCACCTTGCGCAGGCCGCAGCAGCCGTCGGGGTCGTAGGACCAGCGCGTGCCCGCCTCGTCGCGGAGCCTGAGCAGCCCCGGATCGGGGCGGAAGACCCGCAGGTCGGTCAGCCCCAGCCGTTCGGCGAGCCGGTCGCGGTACGCCAGGGTCTCGGCGAACATCTTCTCCGTGTCGGTGAGGATCACCGGCACGGCGCGGTCGACCGCCGCCACCAGGTGGAGCAGCACCGCCGATTCCGCCCCGAACGACGACACCGCCGCGATCCGGCCCGCCAGCTCGCCGCGGAGCAGCGCCGCCAGCATCGCGGGCGCGGGCACCCCGGCGAACCGTGCTTCCAGCGCCGCGGCGTCGGCGGCGGTGAAGACCCGCGGCTCGATCCGGTCGGCGACCCGCGCGGGCTCAGCCACCACGGTGCTTCCACACCGCCCCGGCGCCATCGGCGGCGGGCTGGTAGGGCAGGGGATAGCGGGCCAGCGCGCGCCGCGCCGCGGCGGCGTCGATCGGCGCTTCGGGCGCGAAACTGTCGAACCCGCACCGGCGCATCGACGCGAGCTGGTCGACCAGCACGTCGCCCGCCGCGCGCAGCTCGCCCCGGTACCCCGCCTCGCGCAGGATCGACGCGGCGGAGTAGCCGCGGCCGTCGCGGAACGACGGGAAGCTCACCTCCACCAGCCGCAACCGCGCCAGCGCGGGCAGCAGCGCGCGCGCGTCGTCCCCGGCCTCCAGCCGCACCGCGGTGGCGTCGTCCTGGCCGACGAACGCGTCGAGGGTGACCGCCGGCTCGTCGTGCGGTTCGTCGTCGCGGAAGCGCAGCGTCGCTGCCTCGTCGGCGCCGTTGCCGTCGGGATCAGCCATAGATCGCCTCCTTGAACGGCTGCATCCCGACCCGGCGATAGGTGTCGAGGAACCGTTCGCCCCCCGTCCGCTCGGCGAGGTAGCGGTCGGTGACCCGCTCGATCGCGTCGACCACCCCGTCCTCGTCGAACCCCGGCCCGGTGATCTTGCCGAGGCTCACGTCCTCCGCCCCCGATCCGCCGAGCAGCAGCTGGAAGTTCTCCGTCCCCTTCCGGTCGACCCCCAGGATGCCGATGTGGCCGGCATGGTGGTGGCCGCACGCGTTGATGCAGCCCGAGATCTTGAGCTTGAGCTCCCCCAACTCGCGCTCCCGGCCCGCGAAGCGCTGCCCGATCTTCTGCGCCAGCGGGATCGACCGGGCGTTGGCGAGACTGCAATAGTCGAGCCCCGGGCAGGCGATGATGTCGCTGACCAGATCCAGGTTCGGCTCGGCCAGCCCGGCATCGCGCAGGCGCGTCCACACCGCATGGAGGTCGGCCTTGCGGACGTGCGGCAGGACGATGTTCTGCGCGTGGGTGACCCGCGCCTCGTCATGGCTGTACGCCCGCGCCAGGTCGGCGATCAGGTCGATCTGGTCGGCCGAGGCGTCGCCGGGGATGCCGCCGACCGGCTTCAGGCTGATCGTGACGATCGCGTGGCCGGGGGCCCGGTGCGCGGCGACGTTCTGGTCGAGCCATACCGCGAAGTCGGGATCGCTCCGGTCGACCGTGTCCGGCGCGTCGGCGTCGAAGGCCGGGGGTGCGAACATCGCCGCGATGCGGGTGAGTTCGGCGGCGGGCGGGTCGATGCCGAGGGTGCGGACCTGCGCCCATTCCTCCTCGACCTGTTGGGCATATTCGGCGGCGCCGATCTCGTGGAGCAGGATCTTGATCCGCGCCTTGTAGATGTTGTCGCGCCGCCCGTAGCGGTTGTAGACCCTGAGACAGGCTTCGAGATAGCCCATCAGCTCGCCCAGCGGCACGAAGTCGCGGACCAGCGGCGCGATCATCGGGGTGCGGCCCATGCCGCCGCCGACATAGACCTCGGCCCCCAATGCGCCGTCGCGCCGGACCAGCTTCAGCCCGATGTCGTGGAGCCGCATCGCCGCGCGGTCCTCCCCGGCGGCGATCACCGCGATCTTGAACTTGCGCGGCAGGTAGCTGAACTCGGGATGGAAGGTCGACCATTGCCGGATCAGCTCGGCCACCGGCCGCGGATCGCACACCTCGTCCGCCGCGGCGCCCGCATACTGGTCGGACGAGATGTTGCGGATGCAGTTGCCGCTGGTCTGGATGGCGTGCATCTGGGCGGTCGCCAGCTCGGCCAGGATGTCGGGCGCGTCGGCCAGCTTGATCCAGTTGAACTGGATGTTCTGGCGGGTGGTGAAATGCCCGTAGCCGCGATCATAGCGGCGCGCGATGTGGCCGAGCATCCTGAGCTGGCGCGAGTCCAGCGTCCCGTACGGCACCGCGACGCGCAGCATGTAGGCGTGGAGCTGGAGGTAGAGCCCGTTCATCAGCCTGAGCGGCTTGAACTGGTCCTCCGTCATCGCGCCGGACAGCCGCCGCTCCACCTGGTCGCGGAACTCGTCGACGCGGGCGTCGACGATCGCCTGGTCGTATTCGTCGTATCGGTACATGTCAGATCACCCAGGAGCCCGCGTCGGGATCGGCGGGCTTCAACGTCAGGTCGGGGCGCACGGTGGGGCCGAGCGCGCGGATGCGGTCCTTGATGTGGGCGGGGCGGGGGCCGTCGGGGGTCGACACCGCGTCGATCAGGTAGGGGACGTTGACCCGCCGCGCGCCCTCCTCGGCGGTCAGGATCGCCTCGCCGCCTTCGCCGACGTCGGCGGCATCCTCGACGTGGCGCGACCAGCCGCCGCCCGTCCACCAGGTGACGTCGCCGGTCGCGAGGTCGTTGCCGGTCAGCAGCCTCATGCGGCAGGGTCCGCCGCGGCGAAGCCGCGCCGTCGGACGGGCGCTTCGCCCCGCCGGCCGGGCTGGTCAGCGTGGCGCGCAGGGTGCGCGCTCTCGCTGGCCTGCGCCCATCGCGCCAGCCGATCCTCGGCGTCCGACAGCTCGACGACCTCGCCGACGACGATGATCGCGGGGCTCTTCACGCCCTCGCGCGCGACCATCGGGCCGAGGTCCGCGAGCAGCGTCTTCAGCGCGCGGTGGCCCTCCAGCGTGCCGCGTTCCAGCACCGCCACCGGCATGTCGGGGGCGACCCCGTCCGCCATCAGCTTGTCGGCGATCGCCTCGGCGGTCGCGACACCCATGTAGATCACCAGCGTCCGGCCCTGCCCCGCCAGCCCCGACCAGTCCTGTTCGCTCAGGCCCTTGCACTGCCCGGCGACGAACGACACCGCCGACGAATGGTCGCGGTGGGTCAGCGGCAGCATCGCCTCCGCGGCGCAGCCGAGCGCGGCGGATACGCCGGGGATCACCTCCACCGGCAGCCCGGCGGCGCGCACCGCCTCCACCTCCTCGCCGCCGCGGCCGAACACGAAGGGGTCGCCGCCCTTCAGCCGCACCACGATCGCGCCGGTGCGGACATGGGCGACGATCAGCGCGTTGATCGCCTCCTGCGGCAGGGTGTGACGCGCGCGGCGCTTGGCGACCGAGATGCGCTGCGCCGCGGCGGGCGCGAGGTCGAGCACGCGCGGATCGATCAGCCCGTCATGCACCACCACGTCCGCGGTGCCGAGCGCCTCCACCGCGCGCACGGTCAGGAGGCCGGGGTCGCCGGGACCCGCGCCGACCAGGATCACCCGGCCGCGCGACGTGGGATCGAGAAGCGTCGCCATGACGGTCGAGATGGACCGCGACCGCCGCCGCATCAACCGCGCGATGCTTGGGGCGCGCGTAGCCGAGCTATGGCGTCAGCCCTCGCGCGTCATCGCGGCGAGCCTGGCGACGGTGTTGAGGTTGCGCGCGGTGCCCGCCGCCGCCGCGGGTACCCGCAGCGTCGAATCGCGCATGGCGGCGCCGTAATCGATGAATATCTCCCGCGCGCCCAGCGCGATCCGCTCATCGGCGCGGCCGGTGACGCGGGCGAGCGTGTCGTCCGGTGGCGCGGTGTCCAGGAAGGTCACGGTCAGCCGGTTGGGCGCGGCGTCGGGGAAGGGGTTGGCCGCGACCACCGCCGCCAGCGCATCGGCGGCGCGCAGGACGACGCGGACCGGCTTGCCCAGGTGACGTTCGAGCGGTGACTCCAGCGCCTGCCGGACCGCGTCCTCCGACAGGTCGGCGTCGAACAGCAGGTTGCCGCTGGCGATGTAGGTCCTGACCCCGGCGAAGCCCGCCGCCGCCGCGATGCCGCGCAGGTCCGCCATCGCCAGCTTGCCGGTGCCGCCGACGTTGACCGCACGCAGCAGCGCGACCCAGCGCGTCACGCGTCCCTCAGCCCGATGCCGATCGACGCGCGCGCCGCCTCCGCCTCGTTGGAGACGACCGGATAGGCGCAGTAATCCGCCGCGTACCACGCCGCGGGACGATGGTTGCCCGACCAGCCGACGCCGCCGAACGGCATGTTGGACGCCGCGCCGTTGGTGGGCCGGTTCCAGTTGACGATGCCCGCACGGACGTTCGCCCAGAACCGGTCGTAGAGTTCGGGCGTCTGGCTGACGAGGCTCGCCGACAGGCCGTACCGGGTGGCGTTCGCCTCCGCGATCGCCTCGTCGAAATCGTGGAGGCGGACGACCTGGAGGATGGGGCCGAACAGCTCCACGTCCGGCCGCTCGGCGACCGCGGTCATGTCGATCAGCGCCGGCTGGAGAAAGGGGCGGCCCTCACGGACGCGCGCGAGATGGCGGATCGGGCGGCCGCCGCGCATCAGCAGCGACAGGAAGCTCTCGGTCAGCTGGTCGGCGGTGTCGTTGTCGATCACCGGCCCCATGAAGGGGGCGGGGTCGTCGTGCGGTGCGCCGACGATCAGCCGCCCGACCAGCGCGTCGACCGCCGCCACCAGCGGCTCGGCGAGCCGCTCCTCGACCAGGAGCCGCCGCGCCGCCGTGCAGCGCTGCCCGGCGCTGGTGAAGGCCGACTGGACCACCAGCGCGGCGGCGGCGTGGATGTCGGGCGTGTCCCAGACGACGATCGGGTTGTTGCCGCCCATCTCCAGCGCCAGGATCTTCTCCGGCGTGGCGGCGAACTGGCGGTTGAGCGCCAGTCCGGTGCGCGCCGATCCGGTGAACAGCAGCCCGTCGATCCCGGGATGGCCCGCGAGCGCCTTGCCCTCCGCCGGGCCGCCGACCACCAGCCGGACGGACCCGTCGGGCACGCCCGCGGCGCGGAGGCACTCGACCAGGTAGGCGCCGGTCGCCGGGGTCTTCTCCGACGGCTTGAACACCACCGCGTTGCCCGCGAGCAGCGCCGGGACGATGTGGCCGTTCGGCAGGTGCGCGGGAAAGTTGTACGGCCCCAGCACCGCCAGCACCCCGTGCGGCTTGTGGCGCAGCGCCATCCGCGCGCCCATCGGCGCTTCCATCCGCCGCTGCGCCGTCCGCTCGGCATAGGCGGCGACCGACAGGTCGACCTTGGCGATCACCGAATCGATCTCGGTCCGCGCCTCCCACAGCGGCTTGCCGGTCTCGCGCGCCAGGAGGTCGGCGAACGGCTCGTGCCGCTGGCGGACGATGTTGGCGAAGCGGCGCAGCGTCTCCACCCGGAACGCCAGCGGCCGCGACGCCCAGCCCGCCCAGGAAGCGCGGGCGACGGCGACCTCGGCCTGGACGTCGCCGATCTCGCCCCGCCACAGCTCGGCACCGGTCGCGGGTTCGTGGGAGACGAGCTCGGTCATGGCGGCGCGTTGTAACGCCGCCGGGGCGGTCAGGCGAGGGCCTCCCCCATCGCCCGCGCCGCCGCCACCTTGGCCTCGAACCGCGACCAGTCGTCCGCCTCCGCGATCGGTGCCCAGATCGCCTCCACCTCGTCGATCGGCATCGCGCACGGCTCGCCCGACCAATAGGGATCGTCGCGACCCTTGCGCGGTGCGTAGCCGGCCAGCGCCGCGCGCAGGTCGTCCCACGCGGCCCCCGCCGGCGCGGTGCCGCCGAACGCGTCGTGGAAGAAACGGTCGATCGGCGCGCCGGTGCCGCTCAGCCCCCGCTCCACCGCCGACGCGACCCCGCGGTCGCTCGCCGGATCGCGCGGGCCGACCCCCAGCCGCCACAACACGGCGTCGGTCACGGCCGTCTCGAACGCGGGGGCGAACCCCTCCAGCGCCGCGACCAGCGGCTCGCTGTCGGCAACCAGCCGCAGCGACGAGGCGAGCTGCATCGCGTTCCAGCCGATCGCCTCCGGCTGGCGCCCGAACGCGTAGAGGCCGTGCTGGTCGAAGTACGCGGCGGTGAAGCCCGCGTCCCAGGTTGGCGCGAACCGCCACGGGCCGTAGTCGAAGCTCTCGCCGGTCACGTTGATGTTGTCGGTGTTGAGCACCCCGTGGACGAACCCCGCCGCCATGTAGCGCCCGGCCAGCGTCGCCGTCCGCTCCACCACCAGCGACAGCAGCCGCACCGGGTCGTCCCCCGGCTCGCCGTAGAGCCGGCCGAGCACATAGCCGACCAGCCGCCGCATGCCGTCCTCGTCGCGCTCGAAGGCGAGGCGCTGGAAGGTGCCGATGCGGACATGCCCGTGGCTGAGCCGCACCAGCACCGCCGACCGGGTCGGGGAAGGTTCGTCGCCGCGGTGGAGCGCCTCGCCGGTCTCGACCAGCGACAGGGTGCGGCTGGTCGGCACGCCCAGCGCCTCCAGCATCTCGGTCGCCAGCACCTCGCGCACGCCCCCCTTCAGCGTCAGCCGCCCGTCGCCGAAGCGGCTGTACGGGGTCTGGCCCGACCCCTTGGTGCCGAGGTCCATCAGCCGGTCGGACGCATCACGCATCTGCGCGAAGGTGAAGCCGCGCCCGTCGCCGATGTCGGGATTGTAGTGGCGGAACTGGTGGCCGTGGTAGCGGAGCGCCAGCGGCTCGGGCAGGCTGCCCGGCAGCGGCCGGAACCGCGCGAGATGGTCGATCCACTCGGGCGCGGTCAGCGTGTCCAGTCCGATCCCGGCCGCCGCCCGGTCGTTGCGGAAACGCGGCCGGTGTTCGGGAAAGGCGGCCGGCGCGACCGGGTCCCAGAAGGCAGGGCCCAGGTCGAGGAGGTCGGCGGCGGGCCGGTACGCGTCGGGAGAAAAGGGCATTCGGCGATATGGGGAGCCGGTCCCGTTCGACGCAATGGCCGCCCGTGGAGCCGCGGCGGGACGGTGCCGACCCGGACCAGCCGGCCGCCGGCGCGATCCCGTCGAGGAACCGCTGCGGTCCTGAGGCGTCCTCGCGCGGACCCGACAGGAGCCCGCATGACCGACGCCGTCCCGAACACCGCCGCAGCCGACGCCCACACCGACATCCTCCCCCTGAAGGGCCGCCGCGCGGTCATCACCGGCGGCACCACCGGGATCGGCCGGGCGGTGGCGGTGCTGCTCGCCTCTGCGGGCGTCCACGTCTTCGTCTGCGGCGACGACGAGGGCCACCTGCAGGACGCGCTCGCCCGTATCCGCGAGGTCGGGGAGGGCGACGGGATCGCCATCGACCTGTCGGAGGCGGACAACGTCGCCTGGCTGTTCTCGGCCGCGCGCGAGAAGCTTGGCGGCTACGACATCGCCGTGATCAACGCCGCGGTCGCCGCGCAAGGGCTGACCGACATGACGGAGGAGGCGCTGCGCCACGCGATCGGGCTCAACTTCACCGCCTATCTCCTGTCGGCCCACGCCGCCGCCGGGGACATGCGGGACGCCGCCGGCGGAAAGGGGGGCGACATCGTCCTGATGGGGTCGATGAGCGCACACGTCCTCGGCCCGGGCTCCACCGTCTATGCGGGCATCAAGTACGGCATCCAGGGCTTCTCGGAGGCGCTGCGCCGCGAACTCGGCCCCAAGGGCATCCGCGTCGCGCTGGTGGAGCCGGGCAAGACCGGCTCGGACATGCAGCTGCCCGACATATCGCCCGAGGAGCAGCGCGCGGCGATCGCCCGGGACGAGATGCTGCGTGCCGAGGACATCGCGGTCGGCATCCACTACCTGCTGACCCAGCCGCGCCGCGCGGTGATCCAGCAGCTCACCATCACCCCCCGCGCGCAGGCGGCCGAATAGGGCCGGCGCGATGCTCGACCACCTCGTCCTCACCCCGCGCGACATCGACCTCTCGCGCTCGCCGCTGGCGGGGCGGATCGACGCCGAGACGGTCGTGCTCGGCGCGTTCAACCCGGGGATGACGCGGCTGCCGAACGGCAACCTCCTGCTGATGGTGCGGGTGGCGGAGGCGTTGCGCCGCCCCATCCGCGACGGCCACGTGCACGCGATCCGCTGGGACGGGGGCGAGTACCGGCTCGACGCGTGGCCGCTGGACGCGGTCGACACCGCCGATCCGCGCAAGTTCACGATTCCCGACGCGGGCGGCTGGAAGGTCATGGCGCTGACCAGCCTGTCCTGGCTCCTTCCCGTCGAACTCGATCCCGAGGGGCGCCGGGTGGAGGCGATCCACTACGACCGCGCGATCGCCCCGCGCGCGCCGTACCAGTGCTACGGGGTCGAGGACGCCAGGATCAGCCGGGTGGGGGACCGGTGGCTGATGACCACCTGCTCGGTCAGCCCGGAACGGCATTCCACCACGCTCTATTCCAGCACGGACGCGCTCGACTGGCGGCTGGAGGGGATCGTCCTCGACCACCAGAACAAGGACATGCTGATCTTCGAGGGGCTGATCGCCGGCGAATACTGGGCGCAGACCCGCCCGCTCGGCGACCTCTACTTCGCCTATCCGCCCGGCAGCGAGTGGCGCGCCGGCCCGTCGATCAACCTCGCCCGCTCGCCCGATGCGCTCCACTGGCGGCCCCACGACCGGCCCGGCATCCGCCCGCACGCCGCCACCGTCTCCACCGCCAGGATGGGCGGCGGCACCCCGCCGGTGCTGACCCCGCGCGGTTGGCTCAGCCTGTGGCACGGGGTCGAGCCCTCGGGCGTGGTCGGCATCTACAAGACGTACTGGACGATCCTCGACCGCGACGACCCGAGCGTCACCGTCGCTACGCAGCACTCCCCGTTGCTCGCACCCGCCCCGCACCTCACCGAGCCGCTGAAGGACCTCCTGTACCTCGACAACGTCGTCTTCACGACCGGCATCGCCGACGGCGGCGACCATTTCGTGGTGGCGTCGGGGGAAGCAGACCTGGCGTGCCGCATCACCCACATCGACAAGGCGGCGTTCGGTTCTGACGTGGTATCTTAGGTGTGGCCGCTTTCGCCCAATAGCGGACATGACGCGGGTAGCTTAGAAGGGCGTCATGACTGCCCGACTGACATTGCGTTATGAGTTCAGTCCTGATCCCGCCGACGACTTCGGGTGGCTGGCGATATCGGTCCAGACGAATGCCTTCACCGGTCGCGGTGGGTTCTGGGTCCAATGGCAGGACGTTGAAGAGATGGTCCCCAAGCTGAATGCCTACCCGCTCTCATCTGCAAATCCGTTCGTGGAGGAATGGGGGCAGTCCAACGGCGACGGCTCCAACTATGAGGTCATCGCCGGCATTTCGATTTTTCCCGTGAACAAAACCGGCGACCTCGAGGTGGTCGTTCGCATAGCGGATCATTACGACACTCGGCGGCGATGTCAGGCCGTATTCCGAGCCAATTATTCCGACGTGGCCAACTCCGCCGTCGAGCTGAAGGCCGTTATGGAGCGGCAGCGAGGCGAAGCTATGCTGCTGGGGCGGAACGTCGGCTAACCACCATTTGCAGCCGTGTCGCACTCCGACAACACCGATCGACCTGACGGACAGTTCCTGGCCTTTAAGACGTCCTTCGCCACCGCAGGATGCGCAAGAACCATGAGCATGGCTTGGCGCGGCCTCCAACGGGTTCTAACCCGGCGCCATGGCCGCCACCCCCCGCATCCTCCACCTCCATTCCTCCTTCTCGCTCGGCGGCAAGGAGGCGCGGGCGGTGCGGCTGATGAACGCGTGGGGGCAGCGCGCGCGGCACGTGATCGTCTCCGGCGTCCCCGACGCGATCGACGCGCGCGACGCGATCGAGGCGGGGGTGCCCTACGAGATCGCGCAGGACCCGCCGCCGCTCACCGGCCGGCCCTCGGTGAAGCGCTACGAGGCGATCGCGCGGTTCATGCGCGGGTTCGACCTCGTCCTCACCTACAATTGGGGCGCGATCGACGGGGTCATGGCGCGTCGGGTCTTCGGCAAGGGCGCGCCGCCGCTGATCCACCACGAGGACGGATTCAACGCCGACGAGGCGGGCGGTCTCAAGCGCGAGCGCAACTTCTACCGCCGCCTGGCGCTCCCCGCGGCGCATGCGCTGGTGGTGCCCAGCCAGGTGCTCGGCCGCATCGCGCTGGAGGCGTGGAAGCAGCCGCGCGAGCGGGTCACCTGGATCCCGAACGGCATCGCGACCTGGGCCTATGACCGCGAGCCGGACCTCGCCCTCCTGCCGGGGCTGAAGCGCAAGCCGGGCGAGGTGGTGATCGGCGCGGTCGCGGGCCTGCGCGAGGTCAAGGACCTGCCCGCGCTGGTCCGCGCGGTCGGCGGCGTCTCAGGCAAGGTCCGCCTCGTGATCGTGGGGGAGGGGCCGGAGCGGCAGGCGATCGAGCAGGCGGGGATGATGATGGGGCTGGGCGACCGGCTGGTCATGCCCGGCTTCGTCGACCGGCCGTGGCGCTACATGCGCGCGTTCGACATCGCCGCGCTGTCGTCCAGGAGCGAGCAGTTCCCGATCTCGGTGCTGGAGGCGATGGCCGCCGGGCTCCCCGTCGCCGCGCCCGACACCGGCGACGTCGCGGCGATGGTGTCGGGCGACAACGCGCCCTTCATCGCCCCGCGCGGCAGCGAGGTGCGCCTGCGCGACGCGATCCAGCCGCTGGTCGCCGACGCGGAGCTGCGCCGCACGGTGGGCGCCGCCAACATGGCCAAGGCGCGCGCGAAGTATGACGAACGGGTGATGATCGGCCGCTACGCCCGCCTGTACGAGGAGGCGATGGGAAGGCCCGGGGCGCTGACCTAAGATAGGGCTCGCACCGGCCCCGGTTACCCGGTAGGGCTCGGCTGTCTCCGAGAGGTAATCGTTTCCGTGTTCAAAGGCCTGTCCCCCATCAACTATAACGGCCGCGAGGTTTGGCCGCTGGTGGAGGGGGGCAAGGGCGTCGCCGCGACCAACCACGCCTCCGCGGGCGCGTGGGCGGCCGCGGGCGGGATCGGCACCGTGTCGGCGGTCAACGCCGACAGCTACGATCCGGACGGCAAGATCATTCCCCAGATCTACCGCGCGCTGACCCGCCGCGACCGCCACGAGGAGCTGATCCAGTACGCGATCGACGGCGCGGTGGAACAGGTGCGCCGCGCCTGGGACATCGCCGGCGGCAAGGGCGCGATCAACATCAACGTGCTGTGGGAGATGGGGGGCGCGCAACGCATCCTCCACGGCGTGCTGGAGAAGACCCGCGGTCTCGTCTCCGGGGTCACCTGCGGCGCGGGCATGCCCTACAAGCTCAGCGAGATCACCGCGTCCTACGGGGTCTCCTACCTGCCCATCGTCAGCTCGGGCCGCGCCTTCCGCGCGCTGTGGAAGCGCGCCTATTCCAAGGCGGCCGAGTGGCTGGCGGCGGTGGTGTACGAGGATCCGTGGCTCGCGGGCGGCCACAACGGCCTGTCCAACGCGGAGGACCCGCTCGCCCCCCAGGACCCGTACCCGCGCGTCAAGGCGCTGCGCGACACCATGCGCGAGGGCGGCATCCCCGACACCACCCCGATCGTGATGGCGGGCGGGGTGTGGTACCTGCGCGACTGGAACGAGTGGATCGACAATCCCGAGCTCGGCCAGATCGTGTTCCAGTTCGGCACCCGTCCGCTCCTGACCAAGGAAAGCCCGATCCCGGAGGGGTGGAAGCAGCGCCTCCTGACCGTGGAGGAGGGCGACGTGCTGCTGCACCAGTTCTCGCCCACCGGCTTCTACTCGTCGGCGGTCAAGAACCCGTTCCTGCGCAACCTCGTCCGGCGGTCGGAGCGGCAGATCGGCTACACCCGCGACGAGGGCGGCGAGCATGTCTTCCAGCTCGACGTGGGCGTGAAGGGCAAGAACTTCTGGGTGACGCGCCAGGACCTGCTGTCGGCGCGCGAGTGGTTCGGCGCGGGCTACCAGACCGCGCTCAAGACCCCCGACGACACGCTGGTGTTCGTCAGCCCCGAAGAGGCGGCGGAGATCCGCAAGGACCAGGCCGACTGCATGGGCTGCCTGTCGCAGTGCCTGTTCTCCAGCTGGGCCGACACGGAGACCAACTCCACCGGCCGCCTCGCCGACCCGCGATCCTTCTGCATCCAGAAGACGCTCCAGGACATCGCGCACGGCGGCGACGTGGAGGCGAACCTGATGTTCGCCGGCCACGCCGCGTACAACTTCAAGCGCGATCCCTTCTACTCGAACGGCTTCGTGCCGACGGTGAAGCAGCTGGTGGACCGGATACTCACGGGGGACTAGGGGTTGATGCGACCATGAAGAAGGCAGGCAAGCACCGTCAACGGCCGCCGCTCGGCACCGATGCGGTCGGACGCCGGCAAGCCACGCCGGTCGTGATGTACCGCGGCATACCGATCGTCCCCAGTTTCGCCGGCAAGGACCGTCGATCACGCGAGATCGAGCAGGCGATGCGCGATCGAGCACGCGGGCTAGGTCGCAGCCGCTCAACGGCGAAGTCTTCATCAACTGCGCCTTCGACGCGGACTTCCTTGAGGTGTTCCGGGCGATCGTGTTCGCGGTCAAGGCCTGCGGCTTCGTGCCGCGAACCGCCCTCGACACCGAGGACTCCGCCGAATCCCGGATCGCCAAGATCCGCGATCTGATCGCCACCTGCGATCGCGGGATACACGACCTGTCCGCGGTCGAACTGGACAGGGGTACGGGCCTGCCCCGCTTCAACATGCCGCTGGAACTCGGCATGTCGCTGGGCGCCAAATGGTTCGGAAAAGGGGATCAGCGTGCCAAGCGCATCCTCATCCTCGATGCCAAGTCGCACCAATATGACGCGTCCACCTCCGACATCAGCGGACAGGACATCCGGGCGCATGGCCGTGACGCGTCGCGGGCGATCACGTGCGTGCGCAACTGGCTCACGCAGGATCGCGATCCCGCGCTGCCGCCCTTGCCCGGCGGCGACGCCCTGGCGGACGATTACGTCAAGGTGCGCACGCTGATCGCCAGGATCATCATCGCCGACCGGCTGGATCCCTGGCCGAAGCTGGAGCATCCGGATTTCCTGCGGTGCGTTGATGCCGGTCTAGCCGTGCTGTCGGGGACGTCCCTGGCCTGACCGCATCACCATCAAGGAGCCCATCATGGCCGACGACCGCCTCCTCATCGACGCCGCCAGCGTGTTCAACAATGCCGACGCCCGCGCGGTCGAGTTCGCCGGCGAGATCGACGGCGAGCGGCGCGACTTCGCGCTGCTCTACGACGTGCTGGAGGCGCTGGACGGTGCCGCGCCCGACGCGGACGCGGCCGCCGCGTTCGGGCGGCACCGCGACACGATCGCGCGGGCCGGCACCGCCGCGCTCGCCCGCGGCAGCGATGCGGAACGGGTGACGATCAGCGAGAACGATCTCGCCTGACGCGCCCATGTTGCGGCCGCGCAACATGGCGGAAAGACCCGCGGCCGAGGGACGGCGCTCCCCCAAAGGAGTAGCCGCATGTTCCTCGATCCCGACGTTGCCTACCATCTCGCCCGCGCGCGCCACGAGTTGCTGTTCGCAGCCCGGGCGGCGTCGCCGACGATCGCGACGATCCATCTCGAACTCGGCATTCGCCACCTGGCCATGGGCTTAGTCGCCCATGTCCGACCGGCCGCCCGCCCGGCCGTCGGCGACTGATCGCGGCGCGCCCGACGGGGCGTCCGGCCCGGCACGGGGCGGAACGGCTCGTCGGGCGCCCGGCGGCACCGCGTCACACCCAGCCGTCGAGCACCTGGTCGGGCGGGCGGTGGCCGTCGGCCCACATGCGGATGTTCTGGATCACCTTCTCGCCCGACGCCAGCCGGCCCTCATAGGTGGCCGATCCCATGTGCGGGGTCATCACCACGTTGGGCAGCGCCAGCAGCCGGGGGTCGATCGCCGGCTCGTGGCGCCACACGTCCAGGCCCGCGCCCGCCAGCCGCCCCGCCTCCAGCGCGTCGACCAGCGCCTCCTCGTCGACGATGCCGCCGCGGCTGGCGTTGATGAGGTGGACGTGGGGGCGCAGCAGGCCGATCCGTCGCCGGTCCAGCAGGTCGCGGCTGTCGTCGTTCAGGGGCGTATGGATGGTGACGATGTCCGCCGCGCGCAGCAGGTCGTCCAGTTCGGGGTGGAAGCGCGCGCCGAGCTGCGCCTCCAGCACCGGCGGCAACCGCCGGCGGTTGTGATAGTGGATCATCAGCCCGAACGCCCGCGCCCGCGCCGCCACCGCCTGGCCGATCCGCCCCATGCCGACGATGCCCAGCGTCTTGCCGCCGATCCGGTGGCCCAGCATCCCCCCCGGGCTCCACCCCGTCCAGGTGCCGGAGCGGACCAGCTTCTCGCCCTCCGCCAACCGGCGGGGCACCGACAGGATCAGCGCCAAGGTCATGTCGGCCGTGTCCTCGGTCAGGACGCCGGGCGTGTTGGTGACGATGATCCCGCGCGCCCGCGCCGCCTTGAGGTCGATATGGTTCACGCCGGCGCCGAAATTGGCGATCAGTCGCAGCCGCGGTCCCGCGCCCGCGATCAGCGCGGCGTCGATCGCGTCGGTGACCGAGGGCACCAGCACGTCGGCGTCCGCCATCGCCGCGGCGAGCTCCTGCCCCGACATGGCCCGATCCTCGGTCGGCAACCCCGCGTCGAACAGCGTCGCCAGCCTCTCCATCACCGCGGGCGGCAGGGTGCGGGTGACGACCACCCGGGGATGCGGACAGCGGCGCTCGGTCATGGCGGGGGAGGCTTGGCGAAAGCGACAGGGGGCGTCAACGCCGGTTGATCGCCGCCGACCACGCGCATAACACCGCCGAGCCGGGGGCGAGGAAAAGGACAGGGATGAAACGCCACCTCATCGCGGCCGCGCTCTCGGGCTCGCTGCTCGCCACCGCGGGCGGCGCGGCCGATCCCGCGCCCAAGCCGCCCTATTGGGCGTCGATCCGGCCCAGCGTCGCGCGCATGCGCACCGGGCCCGCGCGCACCTATCCGGCCAGCTGGCTGTACCGCCGCGCCGGGCTGCCGGTGCGGGTGGTCGCGACCTTCAAGGAGTGGCGGCGGGTCGAGGACCAGGACGGTGCCTCGGGCTGGATGCAGGGCAACCTCCTGTCGCAGACCCGCACCGCGGTGGTGACCGCCGGGCCGCCGCTGGAGATGCGCGAGCGTCCCGCCGCCGCCGCGCGCCTCGCCTATCGCGCCGCGCCGGGGGTGGTCGGCAAGGTCACCGAGTGCGCCGACGGCTGGTGCCGGTTCGACGTGATGGGGCAGGCGGGATACGCCCAGGTCGACGGGCTGTGGGGGGTCGAGGCGGGCGAGCGGCTGCCCTGATCCGACCCGGAACGGGGTGATTACACCGCGTTAACGAATCGGCTCCTACCCCGCCGGGCACGTCCAACGCCCGAGGAGCCCGACCCATGGCCGATCCCATCGCCCGCCTGGCCCGGCGGCTCCACCCCGCACCCGTGGCCGGATCGGCGCAGCGCTGGGAGGTCGCCGACGTCCTCGCCCGCGTCGACGCCGCCCTGGCGCGCCGCGCCGCGGCCTGATCCGCCGCCGCGTCGCCGCCCGGATCTGTTCCGGGGGGCTGGAAACTCATCCAGCATAGCTGGATCGGGGCCGGCACCGCTTCCACGTGAGTGGATCAGACTCCGACGGCTTCAAGGGAGTGGCGACCATCGCCGCACGGCGGGCCACGGACCGGGTCCGGCGCGACCACCGCGGGACCACGCGCCGGTCCGCCAGCGCGTGGTTGCTCCCACCCGTGCCGATCGGCTAGCTTCCCCGCCCAACGGAGGAAGTCGAGCGATGGTCAGTCTGCAAAAGGGTCAGGCGGTGCGCCTGGAGAAGTCGGGCGGCGGCACGCTGACCCGGGTGACGATGGGCCTGGGCTGGGACGTGCGCAAGAAGAAGGGGCTGTTCGGCGGCCTGCTCGGCGGGGGCGGCGAGGACATCGACCTCGATGCCTCGTGCCTCCTGTTCGACGGCGCGCGCCGGCTGACCGATCAGGTCTGGTTCCGCCAGCTGCGCAGCAAGGACGGGTCGGTGCAGCATTCGGGCGACAACCTGACCGGCGCCGGCGACGGCGACGACGAGACCATCAGCGTCGACCTGTCGCGCCTGCCCGCGGGCACCGCCGCGCTGGTGTTCACCGTCAACAGCTTCCGCGGCGACACGTTCGACAAGATCGACAACGCCTATTGCCGCCTGGTCGACGCGACCAACAACCAGGAACTGGCCCGCTACGATCTCTCCGGCGCGGGCGGCCACACCGGCCAGGTGATGGCGCAGCTGGTCAGGCAGGGCGACGGCTGGGAGATGAAGGCGCTCGGCGAGAAGACGACGGGGCGCACCTTCCACGACATGATGGGGCAGATCACGGCCGGGCTGTGAGCGGTTCCGCCACGCCGGGTTCCGGCCCGGTGTGGCGCATCGACGGCCGGGGCGATTGACGCAACCCGCCGCGCGCGCGACGGTTGCCGAGAGATGGGGGATTCGGGTTGCTGCTGAAATACTACAAGGGTTCGTTCCTGTTCACCGCGATCTGCCTCGCGATCGCGGCGTGGCTCGGGTGGAACCTGACCGGCGGCGACGTCGGCGGCACGCTCGGCATCCTGTGGATCGTCGCGGTGCTCGGCGTGCTGGAGGTGTCGCTGTCGTTCGACAACGCCGTGGTCAACGCCACCGTGCTGCGCGACATGGACGCGAAATGGCGGCGGCGCTTCCTGACTTGGGGCATCCTCATCGCGGTGTTCGGGATGCGGATCATCTTCCCGCTCGCGATCGTCGCGGTCGCCGCCCATCTCGGCCCGGTCGCCGCGCTCCGCCTCGCGATCGAGGACCCGCTGCGCTACCAGCACATCATCGAGGGCGCGCACATCGGCATCTCCGGCTTCGGCGGCGCCTTCCTGACCATGGTCGGGCTCACCTTCTTCCTCGACGACGAGAAGGAGGAGCATTGGGTGGGGGTGGTGGAACGTCCGCTCGCCGCGCTGTCCGACATCTCCGGCCTCGCCACCGGCATCGTGCTGGTGGTGCTCTACGCCATCTCGACCTTCCTGCCGGGGGGCGAGGGCTACCAGTTCATCGTCTCGGGCATCTTCGGGCTCATCACCTACATCGCGGTGCATGCGCTCGGCGTGGTGCTGGAAGGCGACGGCGACGCGGCGGCCGCGACCGCCGCCAAGTCGGGGTTCGCGGCGTTCATGTACCTGGAGGTGCTCGACGCCTCCTTCTCGTTCGACGGGGTGATCGGCGCCTTCGCGCTGTCCAACAACCTGTTCATCATCGCATTGGGGCTCGGCATCGGCGCGATGTTCGTGCGCTCCATGACGATCATGCTGGTCGACCAGGGCACGCTGACCCAGTATCGCTACCTGGAACACGGCGCCTTCTACGCGATCATCGCGCTCGGTGCGATCATGCTGCTGTCGGCGGAGTTCGAGATTCCGGAAACCGTCACCGGGCTGATCGGCGCGACCCTGATCGGCATCGCCTTCTGGGCATCCTTGCGCGCCAACAGGCGCGAAGGCGGCGGCGAGGTCGCGATCGAGGACGCCGACTGCGTCAAGCCCGACGGGGAAAGGATGCACTGATGTCGGTCAGCCTCGCCAAGGGCGGCAACGTCAGCCTGTCGAAGGAGGAGCCGGGCCTCGCCCGCGTCCTGATCGGCCTCGGCTGGGACGTGCGGATGTCCGACGGCACCGATTTCGACCTCGACGCGTCGGCCTTCCTCCTGGGGCAGGACGGCCGGGTCCGCGGCGACGCCGACTTCATCTTCTACAACAACCTCAAGTCCGCCGACGGGTCGGTCGAGCATACCGGCGACAACCGCACGGGCGAAGGCGACGGCGACGACGAGGCGCTGAAGATCGTCCTCCCGCGCGTGCCCGCCGAGGTGCAGAAGGTCGCGGTCGCGGTGACGATCCACGAGGGCGAGGCGCGCCGGCAGAGCTTCGGCATGGTGTCGGGCGCGTTCATCCGCGTGGTCAACGACGAGACCGGGCGCGAGATCGCCCGCTACGACCTGACCGAGGACGCCTCGACCGAGACCGCGATGATCTTCGGCGAGGTGTACCGCCATAACGGCGAGTGGAAGTTCCGCGCGGTCGGCCAGGGCTATCGCGGCGGGCTGGGGCCGCTGGCGAGGAACTACGGGGTCAATGTGGGCTAGGCTACCCGCGCCCTTCTCCGTTCGTGCCGAGCGAAGTCGAGGCACATCTCCGAGCGTAGCCGAGGAGCCCTCGACTTCGCTCGGGCCGAACGGATGGGGCAGCGTTCCGAATAGTCGGATAGGATCAGGAGACAAGAAATGGCAGTATCCCTCTCCAAGGGCGGCAACGTCAGCCTCTCCAAGGAAGCGCCCGGGCTTCGCGGCGTCCAGGTCGGGCTAGGCTGGGACACGCGGCTGACCGACGGGTCCGCGTTCGACCTCGACGCGTCGATCTTCCTCCTCGCCGACACCGGCAAGGTCCGCTCCGACGCCGACTTCGTCTTCTACAACAACCGGCTGGGCGCGGGCGGCGCGGTCGAGCACCAGGGCGACAACCTGACCGGCGAGGGCGCGGGCGACGACGAGGTCGTCAAGGTCGCGCTCGACCGGCTCCCCGCCGACGTCGTCAAGCTCAGCTTCGCGGTGACCATCCACGAGGCCGACGCCCGCCGCCAAAATTTCGGCATGGTGTCGAACGCCTATATCCGCGTCGTCAACGCCGACGGCGGCACCGAGATCGCCCGCTACGACCTCAGCGAGGATGCCTCCACCGAGACCGCGATGGTGTTCGGCGACCTCTACCGCCACGGGGGCGAGTGGAAGTTCAAGGCGATCGGCCAGGGCTATGCCGGCGGCCTCGGCCCGCTCGCCCGCTCGCTCGGGGTCAACGTCTGAGCGCAGCGGCGACGCGCACCGTCGACCTGCCGACCGGCACCCTGGCGGTGTCGGTCGAGGAGGCCGCGTGGCCGCTGAACGATCTCTGCGCCTTTGCCGCGCGCCGCAACCCGAAGCGCGGCTTCCTTGTCGTCTCCAAGGTGCTCGGCCGCCACTGGCCCGCCGCCCCGGCGACCATGCGCGCCGCGGTCCGCGACCTCGCCGCGCGGCTGCCCGCCGTTCTGCCGGGGCCGGTGGTGGTGGTCGGCCTGGCGGAAACGGCGGTCGGCCTCGGCCAGACCCTCCATGCCGAACTGGGGCGGGCCGATGCGCTCTACCTCCACTCGACCCGCCAGCGGGTCGACGGCGCCCTGCTCGGCCGCTTCGAGGAACCCCACAGCCACGCCTCCGCCCACCTCCTCTACGAGCCCGCGGTGCCGGGGTTCGACGCGCCGCGCAGCCTGGTGCTGGTCGACGACGAGGTGTCGACCGGCACCACCCTCGCCAACCTCGCCCGGACGCTGGTGGCGCGCTGGCCCGGCGTCGAGCGGATCGTCGTCGCGACGCTTGCCGACTGGTCCGGCGGCGGCTGGCTCGCGCGGCTGCCCCGCCCCGCCACGCGCGCATACCTCCTGGCCGGCAGCCTCGACTGGCGACCCGCCGCCGTCGCGGCCGAACCGCTCGCCGCCGCCGCCGGCTCGCTCGGCCGGCTCGCCGCCCACCGCAATCGCGGTCGCTTGGGAACGGTGGCGACGCGAGTGGACCTTCCCGTTCTTCGCCATGCCGGGCTCGTCCCGGCATCCACCGGCCCGCAGGCGCCGCCCGCCGCTGCTCCGGAGGAGGAGTGGACCTCGGGACGGGCCCGGGATGACGAGGGAGCGTGGAGCACGCCCCCCATCGCCCCCGGCACCCCGTTGCGCATCGTCGGCGCCGGCGAGTTCACCTTTGCCCCCTTCCGCCTCGCCGAGGCGATGGCCGCCGCGGGGCACGACGTCGTCGTCCAGGCCACCAGCCGCAGCCCGGCGCGGATCGGTGGCGCCATCCGTCACGCGCTCGTCTTCGAGGACGATTACGGAACCGGCGTGCCCAACTACCTCTACAACGCCGATCCCGCCGACGGGCGCACAACCTGGGTCTGCCACGAGACGCCTTCCGTGGACCCTGCACTCCTCGCGGCGCTCGGCGCCACCGCGATCCGCTGGCCCGCATGAAGACCGCCATCGCCCTCGTCGATCTCGACGACACCCTCTTCCAGACACGCCGCAAATGCCCGCCCGACGTGGCGCCCGGGTTGCTCACCCCGCTCGGCTACCTCAAGGACGGCACGCCGCTCAGCTACGCCACCCCGCGTCAGATGGCGTTCCTCGGCTGGCTCGCCGACACCTGCCACCTCGTCCCCGTCACCGCGCGTAGCCTGGACGCGCTGCGCCGCGTCCGCATCCCCTTCACCGCCGCGATCTGCGCGCACGGCGGCGTGGTCCTCACCGACGACGGCGAGCGCGACCCCGTCTGGGCCGCCCGCATCGCGGCCGAGGCGGCGGCGCATTCGGCGGAGCTCGACCGCCTCGCCGCCGCGATCGCCGCCGAGGGCGATCCCGCGATCCGCGTCCGCGTCCTGGCGGAAGGCGGCGTGCCCCTCTACGTCCTCGCCAAGCACGCCGACGCCGACGCCGACGCGTTGTTCAGGGCGGTCGACGCCGCGGTGCCCGCGCTCCCGCCCGGCTGGACCGACCACCGCAACGGCAACAACGTCGCGCTGATGCCGCCCTATCTCGGCAAGGCGCACGCCGTCGCCCACATCCTGCCCGCCCTCCGCGCCCGCTTCCCCGACGCGCCCGTGATCGGCATCGGCGACAGCCACACCGACGCGCCCTTCATGGGCTTGTGCGACTATGCGATGCTGCCGACCGGGTCGCAGCTCGCCGCGCGGATGCTGCCATGACCTTCTCCGGCAGCTACCTGCCCGGGGACGTCACCTTCCTCCTCAAGCCCGTGACGCTCGCGCCCACCGACGTCGCCGCCAAGGAGCGCGCGATCCAGTCCGGCACCCGCCATTATTCGGAGATGATCGCCCCCGAGCGCGTCCCCGATCCCGCCTACCTGTCGCTCTACGACGCCGCGCTCGCCCGCAACGGGGCCCGCCTCGCGCAGGACGCGGCGAGCCTCGCCGCCCATCTCGCCGCGCGCCGCGACAGGGTGGTGATCGCCAGCCTCGCGCGCGCCGGCACCCCCATCGGCGTCCTGCTCCTGCGCGCGCTGCGGGCGAGGGGGGTCGAGGCGCACCATTACGCGGTCAGCATCATCCGCGACCGCGGCATCGACGCCGTCGCGCTCGCCCACATCGCCGCGCGCCACGACATGGGCGACGTGGTGTTCGTCGACGGCTGGACCGGCAAGGGCGCGATCGCGACCGAGCTGCGCCGCAGCGTCGCGGGGGCCACCCTCGCGGTCGTCGCCGATCCCGCCGGGGTCGCCGACATCGCCGCCACCGACGACGACTATCTGATCGCCTCCGGCCTGTTGAACGGCATCGTCTCCGGTCTCGTCAGCCGCTCGATCCTGTCGGTGGAGACGGTGGGGGCGGGCGACTTCCACGCCTGCGTCACCTATCCCGAACACGCCGCCCACGACCGCAGCCGCGGCTTCGTCGATGCGCTGACCCCGATGACGATCGCCGCCCCGCCCCGCGACATATCCGGCCACGCCGCCCGCGCGCCCGCGCTCGCCGCCTCGCGCGAGGCGCTGGTCGCCGACATGCTGGCGCTGGTCGGCAGCACCGACCGCAACCGCGTCAAGCCCGGCATCGCCGAGGCGACCCGCGCGCTGCTGCGGCGCGTTCCCGACCGGGTGCTGGTCCGCGACCGCGCCGACGCCGACGTCGCCCACCTCCTCCATCTCGCCGCCGCCGCCGGGGTGGCGGTGGCCGACCTGCCGCGCGACTGCCGCTACCGCGCGGTCGCGATCATCGCGTCGCTGGGGCACGACGGGTGATCGCGACCGATCTCGGGGCGACGCTCTACGTCCCCGCCACCCGCGCCGATCTCGCGGCGATGCTGGTCGCGGGCGGCCCCGACGACGCGCGCGACCGGCGGGTGCCCGACCTCCGCTCGGCGGTGGTGTGCGTCGAGGACGCGGTCGCCCCGCACGAGGTGGAGCGTGCGCTGGTCCAGCTCGCCGACCTCCTGCGCGCGCTCATCCACCACCCGGCGGCGGTGCCGCACCTGTTCGTCCGCCCGCGCGACCCGGCGATGCTGGCGCACATCTGCCGCATGCCCGGTGCCGACCGCGTCGCGGGGTTCGTCCTGCCCAAGATCACCCCGGACACGCTGCCCCACTGGCTCGCCGCCCCGCTCGCCGACCGGCACCGCCTCATGCCGACGCTGGAGACGCGCGAGGCGTTCGACGGGCACGAGCTGCGGCGGCTGCGCGACCAGTTCCTCGCGGTGCAGGACCGCATCGTCGCGCTCCGCATCGGCGGCAACGACCTCCTCCAGACGCTCGGCGCCCGCCGCTCGCGCACCCGCACCGCCTATGACGGCCCGCTCGGCGGCGTGATCGCGGCGCTGGTCGCGACCTTCGCGCCTTGGGGGTTCGCGCTGTCGGCGCCGGTGATGGAGGGCTTCCGGGACGACGCGCTGCTGCGCGAGGAGGTCGCCCGCGACCTCGAACACGGCCTCCTCACCAAGACCGCGATCCACCCCCGCCAGGTGGCGGTGATCCACGCCGCCTACGCCGTTCCCGCCCGCGACCTCGCCGAGGCGGAGGCGATCCTCGCCGACTCGAGCCCCGCGGTCTTTGCCAGCGACGGCGCGATGTGCGAGCCTGCCACCCATCGCCGCTGGGCGGTCGCGACCGTCGCCCGCGCCGCCGCGTTCGGGGTCGCCGACCCGCTGCCCGTCGTTCGCCAAGCCTGAGGGGGGAGAAGAATGGCCGATTTCCGCACCAAGATCGACGAGGGCGCCAGCGCCGGCGTCCGCTTCGAACTCTACCAGTTCAACCGCAAGAGCGCCGCGCTCGCCCAGTCGTCGGTGCCGCTGCCGTCGGTCCAGCAGGGCCAGTCGCCGGTCGTTTGGGTGGTCCCCGGCCAGCCCGCCTCCGCGCGCCAGCTCCGCATCGTCCTCGAAGGCGGCGCCGCGCTCCTCGAACCCGGCGCGCTCCAATACGCCCACGGCACCCTCCAGGTCGACATGCAGAAGAACGCCGGCGCCGGCGGCTTCCTGTCGCGCGCGGTCCAGTCGGCGGGAACGGGGGAAAGCGCCTTCGCCACCCGCTACGCCGGCCGCGGCGAGGTGTGGACCGAACTGACGCCCAAGCACTTCATCATCGCCCAGATGGACGGCCCGCAGGACTCGCTGATCCTCGACGACGGCGCCTTCTACGCGTGCGACGCCAACGTCCAGCTGTCGACCCACACCCACCGCTCGGTCGCCGGGCTGTTCTCGGGCAACGGGCTGATGCAGCCCAAGCTGACGGGGCAGGGCGCGTTCGTGGTCGAGAGCCCGGTGCCGGTCGACGAGGTCGAGACGGTGGAGCTCGACGGCTCGGGGGAGCTGATCGTCGACGGCGACTATATGCTGATGTACTCGGCGACCCTTGCAGTGGAGCTCCGGCCGCTGGTCGCGGGCCTGCGCAACGCGATGCGCTCGGGCGAGGGGCTGGTGTTCGTGTTCCGCGGCAAGGGCACCGTCTGGCTCACCCCCACCCGCCGCCTCGGCCACTGACGCCCCGGCACCGCAGCCCCCACGTCACCCTGGCCCCACGTCACCCCAACCGCACGTCACCCCGGTAAAGGCGGGGTGTCCATGTCTGCCCGACCGACCGGCACCTCCGATATGGCCGGGCCATGGACCCCCGCCCCGCGACGACCGTCATGTCCCTACGTCCGCGCTGTCCTACACGTCCACATGCGGCTACGCCGTCCGCCGACTCGCATCCGCTATTTCCCGCCGGTGCAGAAATGGAAACCATGGCGGTGGACGATCGCGCGTTCAGGGGTCAATCGAGTCAACCGCGCCCGCCTCATCCCAGCGGGTCCTTGTTGCCGTACCGGGTCTCGATGAAGCGGAGGTTGTCCGCGAAGCTGTCGATATTCTCCTCCGCCAGCGCCCGCGACAGCGTCTCCGCCCGCTCGATCATCCGGTCGACGCCCTCGTTCAGCGTGTAGCTCGCCGACCGGCCGGTGCGGCGGAAGATCTCCGCCCGGTGCGCCGGCGGGATGTCGGCATAGCTCGCGACCAGCGCGGGCAGGTGGCTCGCGCGCATCTGCCGCACCTCGGTCGCCTGCGCGGCGAGCAGCGGGTCGTGGCCGGTGCGCGCCTCCAGGTCGGCGATCAGCGCCAGCAGCCGCGCCACCCGTGGGCGGGTCGCGTCGGGGATGCGCGGGTCGTCGGCGCCGATCCCGGCGGTGGCGGCGGGCGGCGGGGCGGGGGCGGCACGCGGCGGTTCGGCCGGGGCGCCGAACAGCTTGGCCAACCAGTCGGAGAAACCGGACACGTCGGCGACGCTAGCGCAGGACACCCGCCGAAATCCAGCGCTTCAGCGCCGCGCGGCGGCGGTGGCCGCGCCGATCTGGGCGATCGCATCGTCCAGCGCGCGCCGCACCGCCGCCCCGCGCGTCGCCGCGGCATCCCCCGCCGCCGCCGCGCTGCGGTCCAGGGCGGCGGCCTGCGCCTCCAGGTCCGCGCGTCCGGCGACCGCCCGCCCCGCCAGCGCCGCGGTGCGCAGCGCCGACACCATGGTCGCGCGCGCCCGCTCGATCGCCCCGGCCAGCGCCTCGTGCCCGTCGCCGACGACGGCGAGCGACAGCCGGGCCTGCCGCGTCACCGCCAGCTGGGTCAGCACGTCGCGCAGCCGCTCGTCCAGCGCCGCCGCGACCGGACCGCGCAGCGCCGCCGCGCGTGCAGGGTCGCTGCCGCCGATCTCGCGCGCCGCCGCCTCGGCCCCGGCGGCGAGCGTCCGCAGCAGGTGCGCCGCCTCCTCCAGCCGCGCGTCGGCCTCCGCGATCCGCCCGCGCTCGCCGGCCAGTCGCACCCCCGCCTTGGTCAGCGTGTCGCGGCTCTCCTCCAGCGCGGCGACCACCTCGGCCAGTTCGGCGTCCGCGTCGACCGGGGGCGGCGGGCGACGGAACGGGTTCCAGCGCGGCGTCGGCGCGGGCTCGGCGAGCCGCTGCAACCGCGCCAGCACCGCCCCTGCGTCCGCGGGCCGCGTGTCCACCGCTGCCAGCCGGCGGCTCGCCTCCGCGGCGGCGGCGATGGCGCTCGCACCGACCGGCCCGACCTCCATCGCCGCCGGGTCGGGCACCGCCAGCCAGCCGCGCACCACGTCGCGCGCGGTGGCACGCAGCGCCGGCGCGCGGGATTCGGCAAGCGGGGTCAGATCGGGCTCGTCCACGCGGCCCCGCGTGCCGCCGCCCGGCGGATCGCGCAAGGGGGGGCGGCTTTGCGGGGCGAAAGGGGGCTGCTATGCGCTGGCCATGAAGATCAGCGCACGCAACCAGATCACCGGCACCGTCACCGCCATCACCCCCGGCGCGGTCAACGGCACCGTCAAGGTCGATATCGGCGGCGGCACGATCGTCACCGCCAGCATCACCGAGGAGGCGATCGGCGAGCTCGGCCTCGTCGTCGGCGACGCGGTGACCGTGATCGTCAAGGCGAGCGACGTCCTGCTCGGCAAGTGAGCGCGGTCGCACGGCTGCGGGCGGAAACGGCGGCGGCGCACGAGGCGGTGGACGCCGCCTATGCGCGCTACGACCTCGCCGATCCGGACGGCTACCGCGCCTTTCTCCTCGCCCATGCCCGCGCGCTGCCGGCAGTCGAGATGGCGCTCGCGGGCGCGGCGCTGCCGCCGTGGCGCGAGCGGACCACGGCGCTGTCGGCCGACCTCGCCGCGCTCGGCGTCGCCATGCCGGCGCCGCTGTCGCTCGATCCGCCGACCGACCCGGCGGCGGCCTGGGGGATGCTCTACGTCATCGAGGGCTCGCGACTCGGCGGCATGCTCCTCGAGCGGCAGGTCGGCGCGGGATTGCCGCGGGCCTATCTCGCCGCGCGCCACCGGTCCGGCGAGTGGCGCGGATTTCTCGGCGCGTTGGACGACGCCGTGACGGGTGCCGATCGGATCGACGCCGCCGTTGCCGCAGCCCGCACCGTTTTCCGCTTATACGGTCACGCCGCCCCGATTTGATCGAGCGCCGCCAATATGTTGGCGGAATGGGTGGCAACAGTTGACACCCAAGGCGGTGTCGGGCGATGGGGCGCGGATGAGCAGCCGCCACACCCGCAACGTCGCCCTCACCGCCGAGTGGGACGGGTTCGTCTCCGAACGGCTGGCGCGCGGCGAATACGCCAATGCCAGCGAGGTCGTCCGCGCCGGGCTGCGGTCGCTGCGCGACGGCCGGGCCGCGGCGCCCGTGCTCGCGGGTTGGCCGACCGGGGGCGGCGAGTGCGGGGGCATCGTTCGCGGGTTCGACTGGGCGGCGACCTCGCTCGGCTCGGTCCAGACCTGGTCCCCCGAACTGCGCGCCACGGTCGCCAACGTCGTCAACTCGCCGGTCGCCAAGGTGCTGATGTGGGGTGACGACCACGTCATGATCTACAACGACGCCTACAAGGCGATCGCCGGCGGCAAGCACCCGGCGGCGCTCGGCGGCACGGTGCCGGCGATGTGGCCGGAGATCTGGGATTGGAACCGCGACGTGCTGGCCGCGGTGTTCCGGGGCGAGCGGCCGTTCTACCAGGACCAGACGCTGGTGCTGGAGGCGGACGGCACGCCGCAGGCCAAGGTCTTCGACCTGTTCTACACTCCCGTCTACGAGGCGGACGGGCGCGTCGGGGGCGTGCTGTGCACCTGCGTCGACAACACCCATCGCAAGGCGATCGAGGCCGACCTGTCGGCGAGCAACACCCGCTTCCGGGTCGCCATGGAGGCGATGCATGGCGTGCTGTGGACCAACAGCGCCGACGGGCGGATGCTCGGCGAGCAGCCCGCCTGGGCGGCGCTGACCGGGCAGGGGTTCGAGGATTACCAGGGCTATGGCTGGTCGGCGGTGATCCACCCCGCCGACGTGCAGCCGACCATCGCGGCGTGGCAGGTAGCCCTTGAGGCCAAGGATCCGTTCGTGTTCGAGCATCGCGTCCGCCGCCATTGCGGCGCGTGGCGCACCTTTGCGGTGCGCGCGCTGCCGGTGATCGGTCCCGAGGGCGAGATCGTGGAATGGGTCGGCGTCCACACCGACATCAGCCACCAGCGCGCCGCCGAGGCGGCGCTGCGCGAGCAGGCGGAGACGCTCGCCCGCCAGGTCCGCCACCGCGAGGCCGCCGAGGACCAGCTGCGCCAGCTCAACGAGCAGCTGGAGGCCCGCGTCATCGCCGAGATCGGCGAGCGGCGCGAGGCGGAGGCCAAGCTGTCGCAGGCGCAGAAGATGGAAACCGTCGGCAAGCTGACCGGCGGCGTCGCGCACGACTTCAACAATCTCCTCCAGGTCGTCTCGGGCAACCTCCAGCTCCTCGGCAAGGATATCGCCGGCAACGCCCGTGCCGAGACGCGCGTCGCCAACGCCATGGCGGGCGTCTCGCGCGGGGCGAAGCTCGCCGCCCAGCTCCTCGCCTTCGGACGCCGGCAGGCGCTGGAGCCCAAGGTCGTCAACGTCACCCGCTTCGTGCGCGGCATGGACGACATGCTGCGCCGCGCGATCGGCGAGGCGATCGAGATCAGGACGGTGGTCGGCGACGGCCTGTGGAACACCTTCATCGATCCCGGCCAGATCGAGAACGCGCTGCTCAACCTCGCCATCAACGCCCGCGACGCGATGGACGGGCAGGGCCGGTTGACCGTTGAACTGGGCAACGCCCAGCTCGACGCCGATTATTGCCGCCGCCACGACGAGGTCGAGCCCGGCCAGTACGTGATGCTCGCGGTCACCGACACCGGCACCGGCATGACCCCGGAGGTCCAGGCCAAGGTGTTCGAGCCGTTCTTCTCGACCAAGGTCGAGGGCAAGGGATCGGGGCTGGGCCTGTCGATGGTCTACGGCTTCGTGAAGCAGTCGGGCGGCCACGTCGCGATCTATTCGGAAGTGGGCGAGGGAACCACCATACGCCTTTATCTTCCCCGCGCACTCCAGAACGAGGATGTCGAGGTGGCGACCACCCGCGGCCCGATCGTCGGCGGTACCGAGACCGTGCTGGTGGTGGAGGACGATGCCGAGGTCCGCGCGACGGTGGTCGAGATGCTCGGCGATCTCGGCTACCGCGTCCTCCAGGCGCCCGACGCCACCGCCGCACTGGCGGTGGTGGAGAGCGGCATCGCCATCGATCTCTTGTTCACCGACGTGGTGATGCCGGGCACGCTCAAGAGCCCGGAACTCGCGCGCAAGGCAAAGCTGCGACTGCCCGACATCGCGGTGCTGTTCACCTCCGGCTATACCGAGAACTCGATCGTCCACGGCGGCAAGCTGGACGAGGGGGTCGAACTCCTGTCCAAGCCCTACACCCGCGAAGCGCTCGCCCGTCGCTTCCGCCACGTTCTCGCCGGCCAGGCCCAGCGCCGGCTCGCGGAGGCCGCGCGCGCGGGCGACGTGCCGGTGCTGGGCGGCGGCGGCATCGGCGGCGCCACGGTGCTGCTGGTGGAGGACGACGCGGTGATCCGGACCAGCACCGCCGAGCTGCTCCAGGAGGAAGGCTGCCTTGTCGTCGAGGCGGGCAGCGCCGAGGAGGCGACCGCGGCCCTCCAGACCGCGTCGGTCGACGTGCTGGTCACCGACCTCAACCTGCCCGGCTCCTCCGGCGCGGAACTCGCCGCCAAGGCCCGCACGATGAGGGGCGAGATCGGCATCGTCTTCGCCACCGGCGACGGGCCGAGCGCGAGCCTGGCGGCGCGGTCGGGCGACGTGGTGCTGTGCAAGCCGTACGGGGCGGGCCAGCTGATCGCCGCGCTGGGACAAGCGCTGGGCGCGCGGAACAGGGACGTCGCCGACGCGTGAGGTCGTGAAGGCGGCCTGCGGCCACGGCTGCGCCCGTTCGTGTCGAGGAGGCCCTGAGCGCGGTCGGAATGCCCGCTCGAAATAGGCGCGCTCTTCGACTGCCTGCGTGCAGGAGGCGCTCAGGATAGGCTTCGACTGCGCCCGGCCTCTCCTCAGGGCGGACGGCGACGGGGAAAGAGCCGGCTCTCATCGGATGCGATGAGAGCCGGTATGCCTTTACTTCAACGCCGGCGTGTCCAGCCTCAACGCCGCTTCCGGGATCACCTCCACCTGCGGGAACGCCTTTCTGAGCGCCGGCAGGAACTGCTTCGCATCCCCGACCACCACGACGCTCGCGGACCCGGGATCGAGCACCGCCGCTCCCGCCGCCTGTGCCGCTTCCGGCGTCACCGCCTCCACCGATGCGGTGTACCGCCCCAGTTCCGACAACGGCACCGACTGGAGCAGGTAGTCGGACAGGATGTCGGCGACGCCGTCGGTGGTCTCGATCCGTCGCCCGAACCCGCCCACCAGCACCGCCTGGCGGGTCTGGAGCTCGGCGGCGGGGATCGGGGCGGCGCCCAGCCGCGCCATCTCGGCCTTGATGAGCGACACGACCTCGGCGGCGGTGGCGTTCTTGGTCTGGGTCTGCGCGGTCACCGCGCCCGGGTCGCGCCGCGCCTGGAGGCTGGCCGACGCGCCGTAGGCGAGCCCGCGCTTGATCCGGATCTCCTGATTCAACCGCGACGAGAAGCCGCCGCCGAGCACCGTCGCCGCGACGCTGGCGGGGTAATAGCGCGGGTCGCCGCGCGCGATGCCGGTGCGCGCGACCACGACCCCGGCCTGCGCGGCCTCGGGGGCGTCGACCACGATCACCCGCGGCGAGGTCGCGGCGTAGCGGCGATCGTCGCTCGACACCACCACCTCCGGCCGCCATCGGCCTAGCCGCGCTTCGGCGAGTGCCTTCGCCGACGCCGGGGTGACGTCGCCCACCATCACCAGGGCAGTCGAACCGGGCTGCCAAGTCCGCCGGTACGACGCGGCGACGTCGTCGCGGGTGATCGCCTTCAGCGATGTCGGGGTTCCCGCGAACGGCACGCCGTAGGGGCGGTCGCCGAACACCTCCCGCGCCGCGACCAGCTGCGCGAGCTGGGGCGGGCTCTTCAGCGCAACCGTGACACCGTCGATCGCCTGCGCGCGGGCGCGGTCTAGTTCGTCCGCCTTGAAGGCGGGCGCGGTGGCGACATCGGCCAGGATGTCCATCGCGGGGGCGATCGCGTCCGACTTGACGGTCACCGCCACCGATGCCCCGTCGCGGTCGCCGCTCGCGCCGATCGACCCGCCGAGCTGCTCGATCGCGCGCGCGATCTCCTCGGCGGACCGGGTGGCGGTGCCCTTGGTCAACAGGTCTGCCGCGAGCGCGCGGGTGCCGGCGCGGCCGTCCGGATCGCGCTGCCCGCCGGCGGCGACCAGCTGCGCGGTGACCAGCGGCAGGTCGTGCCGCTCCACCGTCACCAGCCTGAGGCCGTTCGACAGCCGCTGTTCCACCACCGTCGGCAGGCTCGCCGCCACCGGCGCGCCGGGGGCGGGGGGCAGCGCCCGCTGCCCATCGGGCGCGGGGGTCACCACCGCGACGTCGGCGGGGGCGGTCAGCGGCCGGGTCACCACGCCCGGCGCGATCGCGACCGCGTCGCCGGACTTCCCCGCCGCGGCGGGCAGGTAGCGGAGCGCCGCCACCTGGCTCTCGCCCAGATACTTGCGCGCGACCCGCTGCACGTCGGCCGCGGTCACCGTGCCGATCGCGGCGAGCTGCTTCTCGTCGGCGCGCGGATCGTCGTTGAGGATAACGTTCTGCGCCAGCAGGAAAGCCTTGCCCTCCGCGGTCTCGCGCCGCTTGATCGCGGCCGTCAGTATCTCATTCTTCGCCTCAGCCAGCTCCGCGGCGGTCACGGACTCGTCGCGGAAGCGTGCGACTTCGCGCCGCAGGGCGGCCTCGGCCACCTCCGGCGACTTGCCGCCGGCGACGATCGCGAACAGCGCGTAGGTGCCGGTCGACGCGCGGGTGTCGAACGAGGTCTCGGCGGTGGAGGCGAGCTGGTCGCGATACACGAGGCTCCGGTACAGCCGCGAGTTCTCGCCCGTCGCCATGATCGCGTCGAGCACCTGCAGCGCCGGTACGTCGGGATCGCGGTCGGGCGGCAGCTGGTAGGAGAGGAGCACCGCCGGCAGCGGCGTGTTGGGCTCGTACACCGTCTTCGCGACCGCCGCCGTCCGCGCCGGCTCGGCCGCGGTCACCCGCGGGATCGCGCCCGCGGGCTTTCTGATCCTCGCGAAATACTGGTCGACCCACTTGTCTAGCTGCGCCGGGTCGAAGTTCCCCGCCACCACCAGCACCGCATTGTCGGGGCGGTAATAGGTCGCGTGGAACGCGCGCACGTCGTCGATCGTCGCCGAATCGAGGTTGGCGACGTCGCCGATCACCCCGCGCGCATAGGGATGCACCTGATAGCTGATCTCGGGCAGGTAGGTCTGGAACAGCTTGCCGTAGGGGCGGGCGAGACCCTGCCGATACTCCTCCTTCACCACGTCGCGCTCGGAGGCGAAGCTCACCGGCTCGACCACCAGCGACGCCATCCGGTCGCCCTCGGCGAACAGCAGCCGCTGGAGGTGGTTGGCGGGGACGACCTCGTAATAGTTGGTGTAATCGTCGTTGGTGGAGGCGTTGTTGTAGCCGCCGACATCCTCGGTCAGCCGGTCCATCTGCTCGGGCACCAGGTTGCGGGTCGCCTTGAACATCAGGTGTTCGAACAGGTGCGCGAATCCCGACCGCCCGCGCGGGTCGTCGCGCCCGCCGACGTCGTACCAGACCTGCACCGCGACGTTGGGGGTAGTGGTGTCGCGGATCGCGTAGACGCGCAGCCCGTTGGCGAGCGTGCGGGTGGTGAACGCCGTCGGCTTCACCGCGACCCGCGATTGCGCCGTCGCGGCGACCGGCGACAGCGCGGCACAGGCGAGAAGCGCGGCGGCGAGGCGCCTCACTTCTTCGGCGCCCGGTCGCGGTTGGCGTAGAGCACCGCCGCCGAGATCGCCGCCGAGCCGATGCCCGCGGCGAGCCCGATCTTGGCAAGCGGCCAGCGCTTGGCCTTCTCGGCGACCGCGTGGGCCGCCGCCTCGGCATGCGCCTTGGCCGCCGCGACAATTTCGTTCTCGGGCTCGTGATGCTCAGGGGTGTCGTGCATGGGTTTACTCCTCAGGCGCGGGTATAGCGCGCGCGGAAATCGTTGGCGAACGCGGTCAGCCGGCGCTCGGCGATGGCGCGGCGCAGGTCGGCCATCAGCGTCTCGTAGAACCAGATGTTGTGCTCGGTCATCAGCATCGCCCCCAGTATCTCGCCCGACCGGACGAGGTGGTGGAGGTAGGCGCGGCTCCAGGTGGCGCAGACGGGGCAGGGGCAGGACGGGTCGAGCGGCCCGGTGTCCTCCGCATGGCGCGCGTTCCGGAGGTTGAGCGGCCCCCCGCGCGTGAACGCCTGGCCGGTCCGCCCCGACCGGGTCGGCAGCACGCAGTCGAACATGTCGATGCCCCGCTCCACCGCGCCGACGATGTCGTCGGGCTTGCCCACCCCCATCAGGTAGCGGGGCTTGTCGGCGGGCAGCTGCCCCGGCGCGAAGTCGAGACAGGCGAACATCGCCGCCTGCCCCTCGCCGACCGCGAGCCCGCCCACCGCATAGCCGTCGAAGCCGATGTGGGTGAGCGCGTCCGCCGAGCTCTTGCGCAGTCCCTCGTCCAGCGCGCCCTGCTGGATGCCGAAGATCGCGTTGTTCGCGCCATGCTCGCCGCCCCCATCGAACGCATCCCGGCTCCGCCTCGCCCAGCGCATCGACCGCTCCATCGCCGCGGCCTGCACCTCGGGCGTCGAGGTGGTCGGCACCAGTTCGTCGAACGCCATCACGATGTTGCTGCCGAGCAGTCGCTGGATCTCGATCGAGCGTTCGGGCGTCAGCAGGTGTCGCGTGCCGTCGAGGTGGGACTTGAAGGCGACTCCCTCCTCCGATCGCTTGGTGAGGTCGGCGAGGCTCATCACCTGATATCCGCCCGAGTCGGTCAGGATCGGCTTTGACCAGCCCGAAAAGGCGTGCAGCCCGCCGAGCCGCGCCACCCGCTCCGGCCCCGGTCGCAGCATCAGGTGGTAGGTGTTGCCCAGGATGATGTCCGCGCCCGCTGCGGCGACGTCGGCGGGCTTCATCGCTTTGACGGTCGCGGCGGTGCCGACCGGCATGAAGGCGGGGGTGCGGATGGTGCCCCGCTGCATCGCGATCGCGCCGGTGCGCGCGCGGCCGTCGAGGGCGTCGATCCGGAACTGGAAACGGGCAGGCATCGTCCGCGCCATGGCGCGTCGGCCCCGGCCTGTCGAGGCGGCGCGTCAGCGCGGGGCCGTCGGCTCCCCGCCGCGCCGTCGCCGACGGTCGCCGGGATCGCGCAGTCCGGGACGGATGGTCAGCATCTCGGCGCGGGCGACCGCGCCGTCGCCGTTCTTGTCCAGCCGGTCGAACACCCGCCCGATCGCGGCGTCGAACTCTGCCCGCGTTATCCGGTCGTCGGCGTCGGCGTCGACCTCGAACGGGCTGGGCAATGCCGCGCGGTCGCCCAGCCACCGCTCCGCCCAGTCGGCGAAGCCGAGATAGCCGATCGCGCCGGTATTGCCGGGATCGACCGCCGCGAAGCCGCGCGCCGGACCGGCGGTCGCTTCGGCGCGGGTGGTCCGCCCGTCGCCGTCGGCGTCCCATCCGGCGAGCGCGAGCGCGACCGGCTCCGCCATCACCGTCGCCTGCGGCTGGGCACGGGACGGCGGCGGCGATGACGGCGGCGATGACGGTGGCGAGGCGGCTTGCAGGAGCAGGGCGAGGATCATGCCGCCATCCTAGGCGCGGGTTGCCGCCGCGTCGATCCGGCACGCCGGGGGAGTCGGGGAACAGGGTCGTTGCGACCCGACGCCGGGGCACGATCGATCCCGCGCGAGTCGCGGGCAAAGCGACCTTTCCGGCGAAGGCCGGCGTCCGCTCGGGAGCGGCCCACGACGCATGTTGCGCGTCGGTGCCGACGGCTGCCGACCGCCACCCGCGGCGCTTGCAGCCGGATGGACGACGGCTCCGGAACGGTTTGCGTCCATCCCGATCCGTCGTCCCAGCGCAGGCTGGGGCCCAAGGCTCCATCGTCCGGCACACCGGCCGGACATTGACCCGACCTTCGCTGGGGTCACGGTGATACAAGATGATCGAGACCGCTTCGGCGACGGCGGTGTTCGCGTCGCCCGCCCCGGCGATGGCGATCGCGGAGATCCGCACGACCGACCTGACGGCCGCGAGTGTTGCCGGCGACGCTGCCCGCGGGATCAACCGGCCGGTACCGGTACCGGCACCGGCACCAGTGCCGCCGCCGGACGCGGTGCCGTTCCGAGAGGCCGGTGAGTAACGATCTTCGGTACCGGGACGCCGTGGCTTTGGTCCCATCGGGCGACAAGCGACAGGAGGTGTCCGGTGCTGGTCGGATGGCCCGGTGAGGCGGAGCGGACCCGCCCCGCCGCTCGGGTGAGCCGGCGCCGATGTGGGGCGGTTCGGGGCTCGCCGCGCTTCGCGGAACCTGGCCCCGCCGGCGGCCGGTCGACTGCCCCCCGCGGCGGTGCGCTTCCGATCCCTTCGCCTTTGAGGGCGGGTCGAGACCCACCCTTCTCCCTTCAGGCCACTCGGCGGGAAGGGAGAAGGGGCCTCGGCCTACGTCCCGGCGACGGTGGAGGACGGCCGGTGGCGGCGCGGCGGAGCTGCGCCTTTGGCCGACAGCGGCCCAGCCCCGCCGCTGCGAGCCTCAGCCGCTGTAGTACATGTCGTACTCCACGGGGCTCGGCGTCATCTCCCACACCGCGACCTCCGCACGCTTCAGCTCGACATAGGCCTCGATCTGGTCCTTGGAGAACACGTCGCCCTTGAGCAGGAAGTCGTGGTCCGCCTCCAGGCTGTCGAGCGCCTCGCGCAGGGAGCCCGCGACGGTGGGCACCTCCGCCAGTTCCGCCGGGGGCAGATCGTACAGGTTCTTGTCCATCGCCTCGCCCGGGTGGATGCGGTTCTGGATACCGTCCAGCCCCGCCATCAGCAGCGCCGCATAGGCGAGGTACGGGTTCGCCAGCGCGTCGGGGAAACGCACCTCGACCCGCTTGGACTTGGCGCCGGTGCCGTAGGGGATGCGGCACGACGCCGAGCGGTTGCGCGACGAATAGGCGAGCAGCACCGGCGCCTCGTAGCCCGGCACCAGCCGCTTGTAGCTGTTGGTCGACGGGTTGGTGAAGGCGTTCAGCGCCTTGGCGTGCTTGATGATCCCGCCGATGAAGTGGAGGCACATCTCCGACAGGCCGGCATAGCCGTTGCCCGCGAACAGCGGCTCCTTGGCGTTCCAGATCGAGAAGTGGGTGTGCATGCCCGATCCGTTGTCCTCCTTGATCGGCTTGGGCATGAAGGTCGCGGTCTTGCCGTAGGCGTGGGCGACCTGGTGGACGACGTACTTGTAAACCTGCATCCGGTCCGCGGTCTGGGTCAGCGTGCCGAAGGTCAGCCCCAGCTCGTGCTGCGCGGCGGCCACCTCGTGGTGGTGCTTGTCGCAGGGCAGGCCCATCTCCAGCATGGTCGAGACCATCTCGCCGCGGATGTCGACCGCCGAGTCGACCGGGGCGACCGGAAAGTAGCCGCCCTTGGCGCGGGGACGATGGGCGAGGTTGCCGCCCTCATACTCGCGCCCCGAATTGCCCGGCAGCTCGATGTCGTCGATCTTGAAGTAGCTGGTCGAGTAGCTGTTCTCGAAGCGGACGTCGTCGAACATGAAGAACTCGGCCTCGGGACCGACATAGACGGTGTCGCCGATGCCCGTCGCCTTGACGTACGCCTCGGCACGCTTGGCGGTGGAGCGGGGATCGCGGGCGTAGAGCTCGCCGGTGCCCGGCTCGACGATGTCGCAGATCACGATCAGCATCGGCGTCGCCGAGAACGGGTCCACATAGACCGCGTCGAGGTCGGGCTTGAGCGTCATGTCGCTCTCGTTGATCGCCTTCCAGCCCTCGATCGAGCTGCCGTCGAACATCAGCCCGTCGGTCCACTCGTCCTCGCCCATGACGGACGCGACCATGGTCAGGTGCTGCCACTTGCCCTTGGGGTCGGTGAAGCGGAGGTCGATCCACTCGATCTCCTCGTCCTTGATGCGCTGGAGGATGTCGGCCGCGGTGTTCGCCATGATTTGAGCTTCCTATTGGGCACCCGGTAGGGCGGTTCTTAATCGTGCGGTGTGATTGTCTGACCGTCAAAATGCTTGATCGTCAGGCCGAGGTCATCCTGTTCCAGCCAGCGGATCGGCGGCCGGCGTGCGGGTGTACCATCGCAAGCGTACTGCAGACGATGTTTCGCTCCTGCGAAGGCAAGCAGTAGCGCCTGTATGCTGTCGATGCCGACCGCATACTTGCTCTCGATCTCGTCACCTGGAAAGCGGACCACGTAGTCGCACCGCCACGGTGGATTATCGGGATCGAGAGCGACGCCCTGCATCGGGTACTGGACCGGCCGCATGAACTGAAGCAGCACCGATCCGTCGTCCCGCTCAAAGGTGCGGCTAAGGATGATGTCACCCTCGTCAAATGGCGGCTTCATCACGCTCGCCGGTGCGGATGCGGAGCGCGGTCTCGACCGGGAGCACGAAGATCTTGCCGTCGCCGATGCGGCCGGTCTGCGCGGCGGCGGCGATCGCCTCCACCACCCGCTCGGCCAGCGCGTCCTCGACCACCACCTCAAGCTTCACCTTGGGCAGGAAGTCGACGACGTACTCGGCGCCGCGATAGAGCTCGGTATGCCCCTTCTGCCGGCCGAAGCCCTTGGCCTCGGTGACGGTGATGCCCGACACCCCCACGTCGTGGAGCGCCTCCTTCACCTCGTCGAGCTTGAAGGGTTTGATGATGGCTTCGATCTTCTTCACTGGTCCCTCGCCCGCGTGGGTCATTTGCAGGGAACGTGCCAGCGGCGGCGTCCTCGGGCAAGCCTTCGCCGCACCGCGAGATGCTGCCCAAATCGGCGGCAGAACGCCGCGCGGTGCATGTTATACGGGCAGTATCTCGTTCACCCGCTCGGGCGGGCGGCACAGCCGGACGCCGAGATCGGTCTCGACCAGCGGTCGTTCGATCAGCCGCGGGTCCGCGGCCATGGCGTCGAGGATCGCGCCGTCGTCGAGACCCGGATCTTGGCGCGGTGGCGCGTCGGCACGCAAGCCCTCGCGCGGGGACAGGCCGGCACGCGTGTAGAGCCGGGCCAGCTCGGCGGCGCTCGGCGGTCGCTCCAGATACGCGATCACCGTCACCTCGGCGCCCGCCGCCGTCAGCAGCCCGAGCGTCGCGCGCGACTTGGAGCAGCGCGGATTGTGCCAGATCGTCGCCTTCACCCCCGCCGCTCCCTGAGGTCGCCCGTCCACCAGGCGAGCACGGCGATGATGGTCAGCACCGCCAGGGCCGACAGCGACAACGACGCGGGGGCGCGGTACGTCGCCATCGCCGGCTGCGGCGCGAGCCATTGGTGGAGTTGCGCACCCAGCATCGCCGCCCCGAGCAGGACCGGCGCCCACCGCCCCCGCCGGTCGGCCGCGCGGGTCCGGTCGAGGTAGAAGGCGAAGGCGAGAAAGGTCACGAGCAGCTCCAGCGGCATCGCCGCGTAGGGATGGTTCCACAGCCCCCAACCGTGCCGGACGCCGACCCCCGCGATGGTCAGGTCGGGCGCGTGAAAGGGAAGGTCGAGGAACCAGTGGCTCGCCACCACCGCCCCGCCGATCCACGCCGCCCGCGCATCACGGGTCAGGAGCTTCACGGCGATCGCGAACCCGGCCGCCCAGCCGAGCGTGCCGACCAGGCTGTGGGTCCAGCGCACGTCCCACAGGTCGAGCGGGATCATGGCGGTGATGCCGGGCGAGACGCCGACATGCTCGATCCCGACTAGGACGAGCAGGAACAAGGCCACGTCGACCAGCTGGGCCGCGAGGAACAACGGTCCAAGTCGCGGCGCGCGGGGCAGGGCGGCGGCGGCGACGAGCGCGGGGGCGTAGTGGCCGATGAACATGGCTAGCGGGCGCGCCACGCCGCCAACG
>Ga0325400_1000077_pt1 | contig 55912 bp, 31 predicted proteins | sample PopdelMetagenome_2_FD_205662 | JGI IMG/M metagenome (GOLD analysis project Ga0325400, IMG submission 205662) | Populus deltoides microbial communities from Bellville, Georgia, United States - Xylem-PdKOR-R1 | ecosystem: Host-associated > Plants > Phyllosphere > Stem > Wood/Secondary xylem... | reverse complement strand
ACATTGTTCAGTGTTCAGCCTATATCTCAAGTGCTAGAAGTCCAAATGCACCGATTCTTATTTTGTTGGAAAGCTGAGACAATTTCCCAGAACTTTCATGAAGACTATCTGTTCAAATTCTAATGTTAGCAATAACGTTTTCTGTAGACAAGAAGATAATGAGTGTTACCAAGTCATGAGGTGGCCACCCACTCAACAATTAGTCATCATATCAATAGTTCTGAATTTTGGCCTATAAAAAGAGGCATTTGCCATGCATTTAGGCATTTTGGTTTTCAGATCAAGATCATGTTCTTGCTCTCTCTCTTTATATTTTTGCAATGCTTAAGTTTTGTTTATATTAATCTCTTATTTATGCTTTTCATTTCCTTTCCTTTACTATACTTATATAATTATGTTCTTATCTTGTTTATCTATGTTTCTCTTCTTCATTATGTTTAGTTAAGTTTATTATGTCAAGATGAAAAGGTTACACTAATGGTGTAAGAATAAATATAGTATAAACTCAACATGACCTTTAATGTTTGATACTAACATGTTTTGTATTTGTTATCTTATTCACTTTTAATACTTTGCTTGTTAAATGGTTAATCTAGATTTATGTTGTATAACCCTTGGTACAACAAATACTTGGCACTTTTATAGCCCAACCGTATGGTATAACCGACACTTGTGCTATGAAAAGAACTTGATTTGTTGTTAACATAAGTTATAATCATGAATACCTGACAACATTTACAAGTATTAGCATTACTCGAATAAGATAACTAATGTAATCATGTTAATAATTTATAATCTGATTGGAACCTCTTTTGTGTGTGGTTTCCAGTTGAGTAATAAAAAGAGTTTATATTATACTTGTTTGAAATACCATTGGTGGATCCTCTAACCATAACAATTATTTTATATTTGTTTAAATCCTTACATCAATATCACATCTTAAAGCTCTCTTCAACTTCTTTTCTGTTATTGTCTATTTCTTTATTTGTAGTTTATACAGTTAACCTTCCTGTGGTTCGAGCCCAGTCTTACCGGGTTATTTATTACTTCGACACTTCTACACTTAGGAGAAGACATCAACTCTTTGATCATGTCAACTATGTCGAGAGTATGCAAATCTAAAAAAAAGAATAAGGTCATTAGTAGTCCAGTTCAATTTGCACAGACATGAGCCATGTTTTATATGTTGGACCAAACCAAATCAATCAGGTCTAAATCTCAGCCCAGCCAAATTAGTCTTCAAGCACCTACTCAAGCCAACAAACACTAGCTCATACGACACAAAGTGTGTTTCTTGGCACATGCTAACTTACAAATTAATGTACAAACTAAGGCAGATTATTAGAAAATTATCCTACTAAGAACATTCTATTCCAACTACATACTTTAATTCAACTCCATTTATGTCGCAAACACAATCTGTTTAAGAAAATTTATTCTATAGATTGCTAACCAATTACCACCAGAGGCTACTATAATGCGCTAAACCAAAAAAGGTGTGCCATCAAGCCTCAACACCTTTAAAATAGTTAGCTACTCAGTACATAAACATGCCTGCACATTATAATTGGCAATAATGATCGCTTTGCAACCACTATGCAAGCTGGCCATAATTCCAAATATAGAAAGACTTATCTGAATCTTCTAAGGTATTTTTCTTGAATTTCCAGGGAAAAATGGTAGGACTCACCTTATAGGCTTCCCAAAAAGGTCCCACTTAGATTGGGACTGCTAATCTAATGGTTATCTTTCAAAACCCTATCTAGCGAGGACTTCTCAGCAAGGTTGTTAAAATCACAATTTAACTCGTAAAATCATACAAAATCGTATGATTTTACAAGTTAATATAGGTTTGACGTGCTAAATCATTCAAGAAACTTGAAAATAGGTGAAATCGGGTGAAATCGTTAAAATTGGGTGAAATTACGTAAAAACACGATTTTAGAACGGTTTTAACAATTTTGATAGAAAACATATACTGCCCGTAACCCTGGCCTCCTTCAACTGACTAATGTCGAGTTTTTAGCTATGATTTTGGCTTCTATCCTAATTACACCCTAGAGACCTGCGAGGATTTATGCTTGCAGACGTGTGATTGCAAAGGTTTCCAGTTTAAATTCATCAAGCATGACTATCCTGGTAATATTCCGTATTGTTTCACAAAGACAGCATTGCTAAATGGACATATTTGGCCAAATTTCGAAGGAGACCTCTACTTGAAAGTGCCAAACAGCAGCTCCACTCCAACAGTCCTGCTGAAAAATTCAGGTTAGATTGCTCTGGTGAACTTGTCACGCAGCTGAGCAGAAGGTATGCAGAAAAAGTCATGAAAATGGAACAACGAAATCTATCCTTTGGTTTGTTTGTGCATCTGCGAGTAGTTGAATTCCTTGGTGTTTTATTGTAGTGTTTCCTGATAAGAAACCAAAACCACACAGGTGCCAGTAAACAAGGTTATTTTTGTATTGAAATTGACTTCAGAAAATTCACGTACTCTTGAGCTAAAGAAAGCAACTCGGGATTTTTGTGAAGAGATTGGGAGAGGTGGAGGAGGAATTGTATACAAAGGAATAATATCTGACGGCAGAGTTGCAGCGATTAAGCAATTGAATCAGGCTATTCAAGGAGAAGCAGAATTCCGAGCCGAAGTTAGCATTAGCATAATCGGGAAGCTCAATCACATGAACTTAATAGAGATGAGATGAGGGGATATTGTGCTGGGGCAAAGCACAGGCTGTTGGTTTACAATTACATGGAGCATGGGTCCTCGGCAGAGAAATTATCTTCCGATGTGCTTGACTGTGAAAAGAGGATTGACATTGCTGTGGGAACTGCTAGAGGCCTTGCTTATTTACATGAATAGTGTCTGGGGTGGGTTTTACATTTTGGTGTCAAACCTCAAAATATACACCTAGATGACAACTACCAGGCGAAGCTCTCAGATTTTGGCCTATCTCGGCAATTAAAAAGAGAGAGCCAAGTAGAATCAAGCTCGTCAAGGGCAAGAGGAACTCGAGGTTACATGGCTCCAGAGTGGGTTTTGAATCTGCCAATCTGACAAATATATATATATATATATTGTTACCACCATCAAATGGAATTATTTCTATTTTTTCGGTTTTAAACCCGATAAAAACACTCTCATCTTTCCACCTTCAAAGCACCATCACAAGTGGCTTCTTTCAACCCATTGATAGAACCTTTTAGTTCTCCCTACATCTATAATCTTGATCCTAATTAGAGTTTTATTTCTTTTCCATATCCATTCTCTCTTCTGAAGCGTGACACAGAATACATGTAAAGTGGAAATACTAAGAAATCGGTCCACAATTCACCAATCATTTTGGGGCTTCATTTGGTCTTTTACTCCATTCCCAAAACATTTCCGATGCACACCATTCACAACATTTCCCCCGCGTCCTCATCCTCAAATCACAGCTATGTTGTCCTCCATGTTGATCACCAAAATAACAGCCTAAGCAATAATGAATGATCTTTATGATGCACACTTGCATTCCTAGTAACATTGAAGACTCGCATAGTCAACATAAAAACTTACAAATAAACATATTAATTAGCAACTTGTGGCATGAAGTGTTGAAATGTCTGTTGCATAACTATGAGGTGCAGTAAAGAGTTGACCAGATACCAAAACACAGCTTTGAGCAGTCCTCTAAACCACACCATAGTCAACTCAATTCGAGTAAGATAAAACGGCTAATCACTCCACAAAAAGAAACTTCATATACCTATACTCTGGAGCACAAGAACTTCTGTACACTCTTTTCATTGTATTGAGGCAAGTTTAAAAATTATTCTAACCTCTCTTCAGAACCCGTTTCTGGATTGCATTCATTAACTTCATCAAAACCATAGAGACTGAGGTTGAAAGTTGGTATCACACCATTCCATTGCCTCCTGTAACCCTGTGACAGTGCACACTTGTATATGCCTGCACTTGATTTAAGGAATTAACTCAGTGATGAGTACAGAACAATGAGAAAGCATTGGATAAATGCGTGTCCAATACTGTTGGGCCAATACTGGATAAATATCAAAACAGGAAGAATGCACAAGTGTGGGGCAAGCCAGCTAAGCTGGTACAGTTACTTGGCATTGAAACAAGTGATTTGAAATCAAATCCAGCTAATACCAAGGGTCGAGGATTAAAGAAGGGAGGTCTACCCCATCATGAAAGCTGATGGGACTCCCAGTGATAAAAATAAATAAATAAATAAGGTACAACTAAAAATTCAGTCTGGGCAGAGAAAGGTTTATAATCACCATCACCACTTCACATGCAAGCACAAGAGCATCATCACTGCTTGTTAATCAAGGCCCCGTGATATGGCCTTTTGCCTTGGCATGCTCCAGATACAGTTTAACATCACATGCATTAAACATGTATGATTGCACTTCAAAATGGTTCCATGAAGTTTTAAATCTCAAGTTTAGGAAGGATGAGATCCCCTATGCTACATTGCTACTAAAGCTGAAAGAGATGTCTTTGTTAGAAACTTGCAAGACTATGTCAAGAGTATGCAAATCAAAAAAGAGGAATAAGGTCATTAGTAGTCCAGTTCAATTTGCACAGACATGAGCCATGTTTTATATGCTAGACCAAACCAAATCAATCATGTCTAAATCTCAGCCCAGCCGAATTAGTCTTCAGGCACCTACCCAAGCCAACAAACACTAGCTCATATTACACAAAGTGTGCTTCTTGGCACATGCTAACTTACAAATTAATGTACAAACTAAGGCAGATTATTAGAAAATTATCCTACTAAGAACATTCTATTCCAACTACATACTTTAATTCAACTCCATTTATGTTGCAAACACAATCTGTTCAAGAAAATTTATTCTATAGATTGCTAACCAATTACCAGCAGAGGCTACTATAAGGTGTGCCATCAAGCCTCAACACCTTTAAAATAGTTAGCTACTCAGTACATAAACATGCCTACACATTATATTTGGCAATAATGACCGCTTTGCAACCACCATGCAAGCTGGCCATAATTTGAAATATAGAAAGACTTGTCTGAATCTTCTAAGGTATTTTTCCTGAATTCCAGGGTAAAAATGGTAGGACTCACCTTATACGCTTCCCAAAAAGGTCCCACTTAGATTGGGCCAGCTAATCTAATGGTTATCTTTCAGAAGCCTATCTGGCAAGGACTTCTCATTATAAATAGATTTATTCTCTCAAGGGTAAACTTGGTAGAATACATGTAAGTACATATCAAGACAAGGAACAAGTTAGCAATTGTACATGCATAGGCCTCCATGACAACATAGAAGGGAACAAAAAACATAAAACCACAGCATGCATTACAATTTCACTCCTGCAAAACCAGCAAAAGAATAAATGGTGCTATGGAAAAAAGAATGACTTTCGCTTAATTTATGGAGAAAAATAGACCTTAATGGAAAACTACAACAATTTATTAAAAGATCAATTAGGTAGAGAAAACTAACCGATAATCACATCTTATTTTTTAGTTTTATCAAGAATTTCAATGTATCTTTTGGGCACCCCATACTGTTCAACCAGATGTCTTGCCACATCATCAATTACACCACCTTGAATAAGAACCTCATGCCCTTTCTTACCTGAAAATAAAATATGAGCATACAAACTCAGGAACACTAAATAACTATGAATGAAAAAAGCAAATAATAGAGCTTGCGCCCGGACACCCACGTTGGTCTAAAAAAAAAGCAAATAATAAAATGATTCAGGATTCAGGATGTTCAAAACATTGGAACATACTCTAGTACTGTTCTAAAGTTCCAAAGACTCCTCAATTCCGCTTATTAAAGCTATGCCATTTCAAACGAACAAATGGGATTTTGCGCAGCTGCCACATTTTTATAAGCATAAAGAGATTTTCTCCTAACCTCGCAACTCCAAGAAGAGGTGATCTCATAGATTATAAGATCATAGGATAGCTATCCTTCTATTTTCTACCAGCTTGTAATTTTTTGATCAACCAATTTCATGCGGGGATAGTGGCACCTTACAGTTCAATAATCCAAATCACCACTTGTCCCTCCTGCAATCCTCAACTCCACTCCACTATTAACATTATAACATCAGTCCCTTACTGCTACCGCCACAGAAATTGCTGCCACTCTTGCAACATTTTATCACAACTAGCATGACCACTTCATGCCCCTGATGCTACAACTCACCCAAGCAGTCGACTTCCCTTTTAAAGGGTGTTTGAAACTGGACACACAATGAAATTACAGTAAAATGCCAAAAAAAGAACTAGACATCAACCTCAACACAGGAAGCAAATTACCCACCTTCAGTATCTGGCAGGTATTTGACATTGCTACCAGGGTCCTGGTACGTGACTCTCATTTGATTTCTACCTCTACCATCTTTCTAAGAAATGCCATTATCTCTGAGCTTCAAAATGACCAACAATGACTTCTCTTTTTTTCTTTTTGCCCTCTTCTTTTGAAATCCCACCAACACAAGATGACCTAGCATCCTTGTTGCTTTGAATTCATGTTCTCTTTATATATATATATATAGAAAGAGAATTCATCTTCTTAAATGATAGCTAGAAACATCATTTGATGTAGTAGGATAAAAAGATTTTTGCATTTCAGTTTCTTACTACGTGATCTATCAAAACTGATTCCTCATTCATTAGATGAATAGAAGAAACAGATGCTTTCACACGTTTATCTCTCTATATTTTTATTTTATTTTTTTCATGTTTTTTGTAAGAGAAGGTGTCACAAAAAGAATAGAATATACCAAAATTCCTTGGAGAACAATTAACACTCCAAAATGTCCAGTACAACCACCATAGCTTCAATTTTGAGACACATGAACCCTGTTCTTTATCCCTCAAGTAGATGAACAAGTTTGGATTGCACGACCACATACAAAATTAGAAACCTAGTGGAAACTGATGTAATATCTTCTTTCTATTCAATTTATTCAGATAACTCTAAAGTGGAAAAAACTACAAACACGAGGGCGTAAGCCCCAAACTTGCTGGAGAGCAAGTAACACTTCCAAAATAAATACAAGAGGAAAAGGAAAAAAACTCCAAATGGTGGGAAATAGAAAAATGAAATGTCTCAATATTAAAGAAAACTCAACACTGTTGAATATCAGCAAAGGGAACCAGTTTTGTCAAGAGGCGCTGAGGCGCTTGCCTAGGAGTCCAAGCAAGGCAAGGTGAGACCCCAGCACATTTTATTTTTTCAGGCGAGGCAATTTAACTAGGCGCTGCAGTGAGCGCCTACTCAAAATATATGTTCTTTTTTCTTCTTTTTTAAGTGACATGTGTTTTGACCTATTTGCCCATATTCTTTCCATCCACCGCCAAAAATAATTTAAGGATAGTTGTAAATGTAAAGAGTAGGGTTTAAAAAAGAAAAAGGATCATCAAAATGGAACTAGAGGCACATTTAAAGAGAGCATCGTGGCTTAGCGGCAGCCATGCTAAAGGAGTGCATTATAGTTTAAGAGATGATTCAAATGATAATCTTGAAATGGTGGATATGGGGACTCAAGTGAAGGAGATGAAAGCAAGGATGATGATGTGTTGGAAGATTAATGATGATGATATTTAAGTTTAACTATTGTAATCTACTTGCTCTTTTAAGTTGTCTTATGTTGTTTTTAATGGTGAATAGTATAACTTTTATGACTATGTTGAGATATTTTGAGTTTCACTTTGATTTTCTAATCTTTATTTTTTAGATATATATTTGTGATTTATATATTATAATATTATACATATATTTTATTTGAATTTATAGCATTGCGCCTTGTTTTATCCAGGCGAGCGCCTGGCGCTTCAAGCATTTGACAGCCTTCACGTCTTAGGGCGCCTTTTGCTTTTGACAACACTAAGGGGAACCACCCAAGGAACTCTGAACCACTACAGCATACAAAAGGTGAGAAATGCTATGTATGAAGAACTCCATTCAGTGATATCACAGCTAATCAAGTAAAGGATTGCTGAGAATTTTTTGCTTCTCTTTTTTTCTTTTTTACAAATTAAAGAACACGGTGATAATATTTGAAGGCCACAATCAGTTTAACAGCATACAAGCAACTTCACATACAAGTTACTTTCCTTGTGATCCTATTCTCACTGCCACATTGAAACCAAAATGCTTTCATAGAGAAGCAACACAAATATGTTCTACCTACAACCACCAATTCATAACAAGTGGAGAAAAAAATTACCTGGTAACTCTGACACTGATGTACTACAAGCAAACTTTTTCTGCAGTTCTGACGCTAATGCATCAGCGTCCATCAAGAATGTTTCCATGCCTGAGAGTTTTGTCACCTTCTTGTTACCTTGACGTCTTTCAGTCATTATCTGAATTGTTCTCACTGAACCTTTACGAACAACTGATTCACTTCCTCTGGTTACAACGTGGTGGGCCTGCATCCGGCTTACAAATGTAGATCCTAAATCTTTCTTATGAATCTCAGTCGGGTATGCTGATCCTTTCTTGATAGCTCCCTTGAACAAAGCATCACATAAGGTTGGATCCAGAACCACAATGGACTTGTTCATTGTCTTTACCAGATGTCCTTTTTCAATGTACTTGAATACAACATCAGAGGCTTCTGAAGCACTGTATAGCTTCCCAGTATCAGCTCCAACAGAAGCAAAAATGGGATTGACATGTACACTTGGTTTATAAATCTCGGACACTTCAAGCAGTTTTGGTGATCGGGTTTCTTTAACAGCCTGATCACCACCCTGATCAACCTTCTGCTCCTGCCTTCTTTCTGGTTTGAAGGATAGGTAGTCTAGGTGACTGCGGTTCACAGAAAATAAGACAGTTTCCTTTTTATATTTGTCTTCTTTTACTGAAATCTGTTAACAGAAAACAAACATTGCAAACTCAACATTAAGCATATATCTACTTAATACATGTGCAACTTAACAAAAAATAAGATAGATTATAAATGAAAAAAATAAAATATGTAAACACAAACTTCCATCTGCATAGCATGCCTCGATAACCCTTTTCCTCTCTCCACTTGTGTTGATTATACTATGAGTAAAGACAGACATGCAGACACACAGTTAAAGCCCTCTAATGGATGGTGTTCTCATTCATAATCAAACAGATCTTCACTGAACCGCAAAAGTCACAGGCATTAGCTCAAAACCCATCACCAATTCCAATGTGATTGATTGGCAGCAGAACAATATCTTTCAGTTTGTGATCATAAAGTTCAAAAAAACAACTACTAATTCAACTGAAACTCCATAGAAGTATATCACTTTTCATGGAATGGAAGCTGTCAGTCTCCTAAAATAAATGGAACCTATCTCTTAGCATTACTAGCCCTGGTAAACTGCAATATATATCCATGTTTATGTAATTAGCAACTGCAGCATGACCATCCAAAGAAAGAAAGAAAGAAATTCTTCAAAGGCCCCTGCAAATAAACAATAAATCCTCCCAAAATAACAGCATACTGCCACTCCCCTCACTATGACAGGTTTCTCCAGCTTCTATGGAGAACAAACAGAAACCAAAGCAGGCTGCTGCTTCTATAATGACACCTAGATGTGCCTCAGCACATACCTGAAAGTAAGAACTACAATTGTAGCTCAATAGCATTCTCATTGCACGAATCAACTACTTCTACCAAACCATGTTATAAAACCCTTAACTCAGTCTCAACATGTTTAACTCTAAATTCCTGTGAATACCCTAATTTGTTATCCAATTCTTCCATACATTTTAAATACCTTCATCATAAGTTATGCCATTTCATGGAAAAGTTGCCATCATCTAGCATTCCCTATCATAGTGCGGTGCCTGCCAACCAAACTTCATCCATCAAGCAAAGCCTTTTCAATAGCTAGGACTTCATTCTACAGGTATGATTACTTCCAGTTAGATCAATTTTTCTATCAGGAAATAAATCATGTTTTGAACCTGTCAATGACCAATTTTTAAGGTTTTCAGGGCAGAATACTGGGCGGATAAAGGACTTGATGCAGTTTTTTTCTTTTTTTTATTATCTGGGGTAAACTCAATGGCAGAGGAGAAGAGACCATTTGATCCATGGACAGGTATCAGAACACATTGCTTAAATGCTAGGGCATCATGTGGCCTCTTGAGCAACATCGTGGAATGCCAATTAACTGCCGTGGTCCTTGAAAGTTATCTTTACTTTCTAGATACAACTAACCCGGGGATTACAAATATAGGTCAGGGTTTCAGTGAGTTATGTGAATATTGATATATATGATCAATTACCAGACTTCTTCATAGATCATATCCTGCAACTAGAACTTGAGGTTTCAGTGGAAGAATACAGTATTGGAGATTATAGAAAATAGCTGAGACTTCTCTGTCTGGGTTCTCTAAATAAAAGAATTGAACCTCAATTACAATGTCACCCTAAACTGGAACAATTTGTTATTTTTAGTGAACAATGGTTTTTTTGTTAAACATGAAAAAAAAAAGAGGTAATCATATTACGATAACGTTATCTAGGAACAAAGAAAAGATGCACATTTTCAGTACAGCATGACTAACTTGACTAAAGAGAAAGGTAAGGAGGGAGCATATGAAGGGAAGGAAGAACCCACCAATCCTGCAGATGATTTAGCTTGTAACCACTTGGACAATTTCTTGTGTGATGATTTTTTGATATCTAGAGTGATACCTGAAGGCCTACAAGGTAATACATGGTTGGACCTGCACCAATCACAAATATTTTTTATAAAAGCAAGCAAGAGAATCGTGAAAAAAATTCCCACCTAAATGTGAAAACTGCAAGCTAAAACTTATCTAAAGAGAAATCCTCTCGTTTCAAGCACGTAACGTTTAACGCCCTCCCAACAGAAATTTAAGTTCTAAGCCTAAAATATTCAAGCAATATGTAAATCCAATTATCAGTTGGAATAATGTCAAGCATCATGTGTGTGTGTGTGTAGACAGTAACAGTATAGTCCAGCTCAGCTACAATTAGTATAATTCCACAATCAAATTTAACAAAAATCATTATGGAATTCATATATTCAGCATCAATGCAGATCAAATAAAATGCTTCAAGGTTTCCAAACTTCAGAAATGTCAATTAAATTTATAGAATTCTAGAAGATGTCACTCTCATCTGCACCCATATTCCTGAAACCTAATGTTAGAGATCACATTTCCAAAGAATACTTGGTGATTGGCATCATTCTCAACGTCATTAATTATGTGCCTTACCTTATGATGGATTTCAGTTACTGCTAACTGATTATGAGGAATAGGAAATAATGCTTCATTCTGATAGTTGAGGTTTTTAATAGCAATTATGAGAAGAGAAATGGGAATAATTCAATGTCATCTTATTAACATGGAGTTGAAAGGTCTGAAGAAAAATGGCATGTTTGATGTGCATATGAAATTGGACATCTGCTACATTTTCCTTTCTAAATTTAGCCGTGTTGGAAAGCATTTTCCAACACCAGAGACTTGGCAATCCATGCAAAAAACCAAATCATAAGTTTTGAGGCATCGTATACTTGGATTCTCTCGGAAAAGCCTTTGAGAGAATGATTTTGGAGAACCAAGAAACAAGTATAGACTTTAAAAATTGTAGCAGTATCTGTGGAATGGGCCTTTGAGGCAAAGCACTAGAGCACTTGGTGCCTCTTAGGCCTCTGTCATGAGATTTAATTTGGGAGATGGTTCAGAGAGGTAGATTTGGAGAGGATTATCGATGGGGGTTCAAAACTTCAAAATAGATTTTCCATTACTCTAAAATTTGGATTTTAGTAAGGTGTAGTTAAGTGATCATATAAAAGTAGCTAAAAGAGCCTTCAAGTTGAACCTGCTGTCCTCCACCAAATTTCACAATAAGATTGATCTTGCACATTTTGAAGGAATATCAGGGGAGCGACAAAACATTCAGAGGACCAGCATGTTGAGCTAAATTATAAGCAATTTAACATCTGGCGTCCTAGTATACTTAACAGGGTACAGGAAGTGGTGCCCATCTTTTGGAACCTCAATTAACATCCCTTCATCAAACAGGAGAAAAAAAAAAAAAGGAGATGAATATTACCATAAAGTGCTTCCTGGCATTGGAAGATCTTTGTCATTAACAGTTGTATGCAGGGCTTGCAAAAGACATTTGTCCAAATAAGCATCTACGTCTTCAGCAGACAAAGTATGCTGTTCTTCAACAACAGTGGTGGATTCATCAGCAGCAATATTATCCGTAACCTTAAAACCACCTACAGCTTTTGTTACTTGTTCTACGGTATCAGTATCAGAATCAAGTTGTGTCTTGGAAGTGGGATGACTGTCTGATGTGGGATCTTTTACATCAGCAGATTCCCCAACTTCTTTGCTGTCTCCACCATCATTCTCATGATTTGAAGAATCACCAGAACCTTCACATGAATCAGGAACCTGGGCAGATGATAAGAATACAGGATCCTCAAAGACAACATCTTCAAGGAAACCTGCATTTGGCACATAATGTCCCTCAACTGACTCCCTGCAGATGATTCCTCGAGCATGTCAAAGATGAAAATACTTAATAACTAATCTCTCCAAATAGAAGGTACACTAACCAAAGTAAATCCCGATAATAGTGAGTTATCCGTAAGGCCTTTCCGCGCAAACCAGCCTTCAAGGCTTCAGCAGTGCTCATAGTGGTAGACCCAACCTGCACAAAATTAAAGTTATCTTCATCCCTGCTCATAAAAGTAGAAATCTAAACCAACTCGGTCGTGAATGAGGTAGAATAAGAGGCATAGCCAACTCCCCGAGATAAGGCATGACCAATAATACCCAAGTCAAGATGAGAGAGAAAAGCTTACGGCAATAGGTGCTGGATTCCCAGGAACTTTTACAGCCCATGGCTCACCTACCAGAAAAGAAGGTAGACCTTCAGCAGGTATACTGATACCAGGAAACATCAGATCTGCTCCTCCAATGACAAATTGAGATACCTCACCCCCTTTCAGAATGAAAGAAGGCAACATCTCAGGGACCTTCCAGAGGGCAAAAACTGCATCAAGACATAGACAAAATTAAAATCAAACAAGAAAACAGCCAAAAATGTATTTCACCACAGCATCAAGTTCCTGTTTAAATAATTGTGTCACTTCTAATTTGAGAATGAAATTGGAGGTTCATTTTTTAAGGCTCCTTTATTCTACCTTTTAATGAAAGGGAACCCATTTATTAGCTGTCAAAAATGGAGAGAAATATGTGGATCCTTTGCATCAACATTCAATAGCAAGGCTGAAAACCTATTCAACTATCTGCTCCAGTATTTATGATCACCATCTCATGCACAAAACTGTCTTTAATATACAGAAGCAAGGCATGATTTCTTGAACCAGTATGCTGCCCTTGTGGCTCTACTATAAATTTGAATTGTGTAATAATGCAGTATAATTTGACTTTTTAACATGTCAATTACAGAAGCAAGAAAGAAAAATTCAGGTTGCTGGGTTCTATCCAGTAGCAAGTAATTCAATCAGATTCTCCAAGATAAAGGAAACTAGAGATAAACTTTCTGAGAAGAATATTAACATATATGCATGACAGGAGAGCTCCACAGCCACCTCTGGCAAAAGGTCATTTCTCCTCAATTCATTTCAATTCAATTCAATCTTGATAATTTGATTTAGCATTTCCACTCAAAATCAACTTAAAAAAGAATCGATATCCCTTCATAAACTACATAAAACATTAACATTTTCTTATTGTCTTTATTTGCCCCTGTGGAGAGGGGTTCATCAAGAGTTAGAAACCCATCCATTATCAATGGTGAATAGCCCACAAGTTGATTCACAAGGCATTGACCTACTCTAGGACCAAGTATACCACACCACCAAACAGGAGCCTCCCTGTCATTAGAATCCTCCATGCGATAAATAGTGATTTAGCAGAATTTTAACCTGCTAAACCATCATAAATTGTCCTGACTTTCAAGGAAAAACAGCATGACAAGCAAATATGGAATGGAAGCGTTCACTATTCACACTTACATTTTAACAAACTTCAATTATTTGTGAATAAAATGCGAGAAAGTCGATTGAAACATAAGACATGAAAGTGCGAAACCTAACCTGTGGGGAAAATTTCAGAGCCTCGGCCATCAACATCGAAAAACATAGGAAAGTTACCTTCAACACCATATAAATGAACCCTATTTACAAACTTTGAAACAGTAATTTCCGCCTAAACACAACAATCATAACAAAACATCAGAGCAATAATCAAAACAGCGATCAAAGGTAAAGAGAATTAACATATCAAGTAGCAGTAAAACTAATTGCTTCTTCTTTCAAGCACATTTCCACTGGAGAAATCATTTTCTTATGTAAATACTAAAAAAATTAAAAAGAATTTGAGTACAAATGCATCAAAATTACAACTTGAAACTATTAATTACACACCAAACGGATAATAATAATAATAATAATAATGTCAAACAAAGAAATTGAGGGGGGGAAAAAGAAGAAAAGAGTGTTACTTTGGGAGGGAGCAAAGCATCTATATCTGCATCGGAGGCGCGAGGAAAGCGGTCTCTGATAGTTCGTTTGAGCTTTTTCCGGTCGGCTCCAGAGAGTCTCTGGTGAGATTTTGCCTCAATCGCCTTCTTGAACATTATCTTTTTATTTTAATTAATAGTAAAACTGGGAGAAAAGGGAACGAGGGAACTTGTTTACTTTTAGAAAGTGTTTTTTTGTGTTCTATTCTTTTTAAGAAGCGGAAGCGGAAGTTTCTGGAAAAGCATTAGGGCGGTGCTCGGAAAAGAAGGCAGTGATTTTTTTTCTTTCTTATATTATCGAAAAAACTGGATTGTTACATTACCTTTTTGCCCTCCACAGTAAGTAACCACAGATTGGAGTAAAATGGTTTTCTCTATATTGATTCATTGAATGCAGTCTATAGTGCATTCATACACGTTAGAAAATCCACGTGTTTTAAAGTTATGTTAATAATTTTTTTATTACACAATAAAATTATTAACTTATTTTTAAAATAAAAAAAGCTAGTTTACAAGGGTTTTTTTAATCTTTTATTTTTTTTCAAAACAGATAAAATATTAAATTACCTTTAAAAACAAAAAAAAATATTAGACTTATTTTCATAGGCTTATTCATATTTTAATCATGGTTTTTTTATTAGAATGAGAGGCAAATTAGTTTTTTTAATAAATAAAATATCATAAAAAAATAAAAATTTGTTGGTGTTGCACATGCTAGCGAGTGGATGTCACTCACACCCTTTACATGCTTCAGCCATTCTTTGTTGATGCAATTGGCAATGACATATTACAGTTAATCTTTTATTATTGATCAAATTTAAATTGCTCGTATCTCATATTGACCCGATTAACTTCCTCAAGTTCTGATTCTATAATTACCTTTAGATATGAGATTTCGGCTTATAGTGGCATTATTGTGTTCATCCTATAAACCAATGAATAAGATGTAGCTCCCGTAGATGTTCTTATTGCAGTGCGATATGCATGTAGAGCAAAATGGAGCATTTCATGCTAGTCCCTGTAAATGACTACCTTCTTCTATATAATATTCTTAATATTCTTGTTAGTAGCTTTTACAACACCATTTATCTTTGGCTTGTATAGAAATGAATTTGAGTGCTTGATTTTTTATTTTGCGCAAAGCACTACTGTCATTCTTTCATTGAAGTTCAGAGTATTATCAATCATTATCTTTTAGGTGCTCCATATCGACAGATTAAATCTCGTCCAATTAATCTCTTCACTATCTTATAGGTTACATGAGCATATGAACGGACTTCCACCCATTTTGTGAAGTAGTTAATGGCAAGAGACCAAACTTAAATTTTACAAGGTTAATGAGTTCAAATCAAGGGTAAAATCATAAGAAAATCAAAAGTTTAGGGGTCAATTAGGGGTTAAATTGAAGAAATTCACAGCTAATGACCATTTTGAAAAAGACACCGAACTTTAGGGACCTAATTGATTGAAATCAAAGGTAAAATTCAAGAGAATTGAAAGTTTAATGGTCAACTAGAGGCTAAATTAAAGAAATCCAAGACCAAAAACCAAAATGAAAAAGGCGTTGAAATCCAGGGTTGACATTGATGTTTGTGAGGGGCAAAATTGCATAAATTTAGAAGTTTATGGTCAATTAGGGGTGCAATTGAAAGAAATTAAAAGTCGAAGGACCAAATTAAACTTTGGTCAAACCCTAAATTAAAACCCTTAAAAGTCCAAAACGACGTCGTTATGAACAATAAAAAAAAGATAGACAAGACGACTTGTTGTCTGGTTACTATTCATCTTCTTCTTCATTTAATCCTGAAAAGACTGCTCAGATGATTACTTTTCAGGGGCATTTAATGCTTCATATATTTACCAAATTTGACAAAACATGCACGAAATGATGATTTGACACTTGACCATACCCTGATATGGTTCTTTTTAACCGATTGACACCACAATAATCTTGGTGCCGCCCCAAAGTAGCCAACTCAGACAGCCTTGAGTTTTTAAAATCTGACAGTCTATGATAGCCACTTTAAATTAACAATTGAGATCCTTTCGGTTTGAATCAATGACCAAATTTTGTCCCTAAAAAAGACAAAGTGTCCCTCTTCCACCTCTTATAAATAGACATGAATTCTATGTCATAAGGAATGAGAAATTCACCTCAAAGTTGGCAAAAAAATCAACCTCTCCCTATTTTATAGTCGGCAACCTCCCTTTCCCCCTCCTTTTCTCCACCTCTAGCGACACTACAACCTCTGACCTCTATGCTCGACCTTCCCTGCACCATTAGGAACATCACCAATAACTACTCTTCTCCGGCCAGGCAAGCCTCTCTCTCTTTTTTTTCTCCCCAAAACCTTCCCCTCGGCCACTACATGCAGAAGGCAAATTAATTAACATCATTGCTGGGTTGGGCCAACAACCATGTGGGCCATGGGTTGGACCCGTTTCACCCCAACCCATATAGCTAGGTCGGGTCTAGCCCATCCAAAAAAGAAGAAGGGTATATCGAGCAGCTAGTTGACCCTAACCAACTAGGTCGAGTTGGACCCGCTCTGGCCCAGTTCAAATGCACTAGACCGGGTCCAGCCCAATATATATATATATATATATATATATAGATATATATAAAACAAAAAAATCCAAAAAAAATCTAAGGGTCATTTTAAAATATTTGTGATTTTCTTGCATATTTTTCTAATAATTTTGCATAATATCAAACTGTATATTTACATTGTAAGATACAAATGTAGTATTAAAATACTCGGTTTTCTTCGAAACTTTTCTTAAAAAATTTTGAAAATTCCAAAAAAAATCCAAAAATTTTAAATTAATTTCCTTTTAAAAAAACAAAAATATTTTTTTTGTGCATACAACCAAATCCAAAAAGTTTTTTAGGCATACTTTTTATAAAAAAAAAAAACAAAAATGCATTTTTTTCATGTTTTAAAATTCAAAAATGGATATCATAACTAGTTTATGATTATCTGTTAGGATTTGATCAAAATATCAAAAACCTTTCACCAATCATTTTGTTCACATTCTAGTTTTTTCTCTTGGGGTATGCCCCTCGTATTTATGTAGAGAATATTTATGTTATTTATATACATATTAAATTTATCCAAAAACGTTTAGTTGTAGACTTTAATACTTTAGGGTGTAAAACTACAAGGTAGAGTATACCCTCAAGTATTAAAGATACAAAAAAAAATATGATGCTAAAATTTGGGCTATGGAATAGTTTAACTTTAACTTAGTAATGAAGAGATTTCCTTACGAAGAGAGATTTACCTCAAACCTTAGATAAAAGACCAATGGATAGAAACATGACCTAGAAAAACAATCAAACAATAATGTAGCTTACCTTAGATAGGATGCACTGAAGGATGCATCTCCCTGTACACAACAGTCCCTTACCTGGACTCTCGTAGACCATAGATTTTCTAGTTACTATGATATTAAATAGCAACTCTTGAATCTTATAATCATGATTATACTCAAACCTCATTTTCAACACACACTCTCAGGTCGATGACGCCCCGCGACAGAAGTTAAAATGGCCAAAGCATCAGCAAATTGGTTTTTATCTTTTCCTATGAGTAAATTTTATCTCGTCAAATTCTTTTGCTAGTAGGACAAATATTCTTAATATAATCTTAACCTCTCATCTTTTGTCTGTCATTCTCATTTCACTTGGCAAATTATCAATATTAAGTCTTTATAGACATCAAGTTTCTTTATCTTCAATTCTAATGCAGCTTCTAATTCAAGGATGGAAGCTTTATATTCGATCATATTATTGGTGCACTCAAATTAACTACAGCTTGATCGAAACATGATATTGATTTCTATTAGGAGAAATTATCATTGCTCCTACCCCATTGCTATATACATTTACTGTTATACCAAAATACTTTGTCCATCAATCTGATTCTTCCTCTTTTTCTACTATCAGCACATCTTCATATGGGAAATCAAAATTCAAAGGCTTATAATCTTCAATTACATTGTTTGTCAAATGATTAGCTATAACACTTCCTTTCACGGCTTTTTTTGTCATAAACACTATGTCATACTCAGCCAAGAGCACCTGTCATCTTGCTATTATACTTAGTAAATAAGGATTTTCAAATATACATATATATATATATATATATATATATATATATGAGAGGATCCAATTTTAAAATCAGTCATGTAGTATAATACAACATGTATTGTCGAAGTCATTTTACAACCCATACAAATGCACAACAAAGCTTCTTTATCATTGTATATATAGTTGCAATTTATGAACTTCTTACTCAGATAACAGATTGCTCTTTTTTTATACCAGACACATTATGTTGCCCGAGTACACATCTCATTACTTTTTTAATTGTTGTCAAATATAAAATCAATGGTTTGCCAAGCACGGGAGGTATCAACAAAGGTGGATTTTGCAAACACTGCTTGATTTAATCAACACTTTCTTGGCATTCCTCATTCCATACCCCAAGATTTTTCTTTTGAAAGAGTCGAAAGATTGGATCACAAGTTTTTGTTATTTGAGATATAAATCGAGCAATCTAATTCCAACGACCCAGGAAAACTTTTACTTCTTTTTCTGTTTTATTAGTTAGCATAATCTGGATTGCTTTAACTTTATCAAGGTTGACTTCAATACATTTTCTACTCACCACAAATCCTAACAGCTTTTTGGATTTTATCCCGAATGAACATTTTACAAGGTTCAACTTCAACTAATACCTTCTAAACCTTTCAAATATCTTTATCAAATTCTGACAATGATCTTCTTTCTCCCTCTTTGGACTTAGCAATCATGTCGTCCACATACACTTCAATTTTTATATACATCATATTGTGGAATAGAGTTACCATTGCCCTTTGATAAGTGGTCCCAATGTTTTTCAGTCTGAATGACATCACATTGTAGCTAAAGGTTTCCCACGGAGTAACGAAGGTTGTCATCTCTTTATTTTTGTTGGACATTTTGACATAGTGGTACCTAGAGAAACCATCCATGAAGGATTATGTTGAGCTTCACGTCGCATTATCAATTAGGACATCGATGTGTGGCAAATAGAAGTCGTCTTTTGGGCTTGCTTTATTTAAATCCTTATAGTCTACATATACTTTAATTTTGTTACCTTTGGAACTACTATTATATTAAATACTCATTATGGGTGCCTAACCACCTTTAAAAAACAACATCTCATTGCCTTTCTATCTCGGCTTTCACCTTGAGTACCATATCCGGATGAGTTCTTCGTAGTTTCTGCTTCATATGTATACTTTCTTCATTTAATGGCACCTTATGTACTACAATGTTAGTATCTAAACCAAAGATATTCATGTAAGACCAAACAAACACATCAATATACTCACAAAGCACTAAGATCAAAATTTTCCTTTCAATAACAGTGATTAGATTCCTTATCTTTAATTCTCTTTCATCTTATCCTATACTGACATTAATTGTCTCTAACTTTTCTTTTATTAGTTTCCAAGCTTGCTCTGATTATTTTACTAGCCTAGTGAATTTTTTTACGTAATTTGCTTCCCATTCATTTTTTGCCATTGCAATTATGTACTCATTAAAATTTGATCATTCATTCTCGGTGTAATATGCTCATGATTTTATGAACGATCCGCTTTTTGATTTCCTGAAAGCAAAAGGTGTTTCAATGTAAGTATGTAATTTGCAAACCAAATTTATAAAAATACATGATCTCATTAATAAAAAGGAAAGGCTTAACTACAACAAAAACCATATATTAACATTTTGACCCAAGATTGCTAACTTGGCATGAAAGCAAAGACAACCACAAAAAGCACACTAGAACAACAATGTCATTTACTTTTTAAAGACTATATGAGCCTCTTGGGTCACCTAATTTTAGAACCTTCCACCACTTGTTAGCTTTCACACGAAGGTCTTTGTAGACATTTCTTTCATGATATGGACAGTTAGTTGTGGTAACAAATCTTCTCCTTCCATAACCTTTCCTTTCTCATTGCAGCTCTTAACCTTATTGTCATCTTGTTCCAATGTGTTAATGCTTATGGCAGCCAAGCCTTGGGTAGAAGCATTCGTCATATCTTTAGAGTGCCTTACATAAGCAACCTTGAGGAATAATACCTGGATCGAGGGGATGACAATCTCTTCCTTTTCTGATTCCCTTCTTCCTAGTTTGACCAACCTTTTTTCTTGTTTGATATTAACATCTCTTTTATAGTCTTTCTTTCTAGGATTAAAGTCGAGCCTAAATCTTTAATTTGTAGTCTTTAACCTTATCGAACTTATCCTCTCAGGATTTACAGAGATAAGATCATACTAGAAAGGAAGTCTATGCTTTAATAAATATTTGACTATCATCCTTACGGCTTTAAAAATTATCGGTTTTTTCAATATCATGTTTTATGATTCCATATATTTGATATCTTTCTCTTTGAATGAGATCTCAATTCTAGAAACGGTTTCATTAGATGTCTTACAACTAGAATCCCTTTTTTTTTCTAATCTAGTTGCTTCACCACCACGAACCCCAGTTAGATTCAGCACCCATTCTGCATTAATAATTTCAAAAGCATGGAGATTTCTATCTTTGCTTATTTTTAGCTTCTATATAGGGAACTATCATATTTTGTATCATTGCTAAGGTCTCTTCAACCTTAACTATCACTAATATCTCATTTACAATATACTTCAAACATTGATGCAATGATGTTTCCATGGCACCAACAACGTGTATCCAAAGGCCATTCTAATAACATGTTGTATGATCAGTGAATGTTCATCACTTACAAGGTTACTAAAAACACTTGTAGGCCAATGAAAAACTCTATTTCAGTGGTCCTCACCATTTGCCTTGAGGAACTATCATAAGCCCTAATTGTCATGGTGTTTAGCAGTATATGTGTTGAATTGGCTAACATTTCATCTAGCACATGCTTTACGAGTATATTTAAAGTTGAACCATTGTTCATTAATACTTTGCCAATGGTACAACCTTTGCACTTCATAATGATGTATAGAGGTTTATTGTGACCCATTCCTCCAACACATCGAGCTCGTCTTTAGTGAAGTATAGGTAATTTTTCACATGGATTATTCTGACCAGATGCTTCATAGTCCTTTGGGTCATGTCTTAGGGCACATATGCCTCGTTCAACACTCTTTATAGCGTCTTGCAATAGGGCTCAAAACTCATGAAAAGAGACACCAATGATATCCTAGCAGAGGTTTTCTTCAGCTGCTCTACCACACTATACTCAATATGCTTCATTGGCTTTAGAAAATCACCAGTTTTTTCCTCACTTATGAGTTTGTTTATTTCCATATCTTTGATGGCATCTACAACCTTTTTGACTTTGGCATTTCATTACTTTTCTATTTCTTTGGGTGTAAAAAACCTGCCACTTTGAGTTAATCCATCAATTTTGGTTTAAAACACAGGAGTAAAACCCTTAATATTAAGAGAATTTCCATGATTATGAGGCAATGCATTATAGTTCCCATTATAGGTAACAACAAGTCTTATTAGGACAAGCTTTGGTAGGCCGCTCTTGGCATGTTGAAGCCTATAAATCTCTACTTTCTTTCCTTGAAAACTCATCATACCTGCGACATCATCCTTTTCCTTCTCTATTTGTAACAGACCACAAGTCATCATTTGTATCACCTTTTAGTGACAACTCTTCACATTTATCGATGTTATATCGTATTGCTTCGTGGAACCTATAATAAATGTTACTCTTGCTTAAACCTGATTCATTTTTTATTGGAAAACACCCAGCTCGCACTAATATGTCATACAACGTATCCATAGTTACCCTTAAAACCTTCTTTTTCTTTCTTCCAAACTCCACAACATTTACTCCCCCACTACTAGATGAATGATTAGGCAGGGGGTTGGGATTAATGTTAGGGGTATCTTTAAAGGTTATCCATCATGCTATGAATAATTTCAAGAGCTTCCTGTTAAATGATGAGTAAGTATCAATATTGTAGCCAAGGTTTTCAGTATAGAACTTACAGGTTAGATCTGGTTTGTACCAATTTGGAAGGGAGGCTTTAGTGGTGGAAATGAAAGAAGGCCCAGATGACTTATGCGTAACAATTTTGCATACATTTCTCTTAAGGGTATAAGTAGAAGGCAAGAGTTGTTTTTGGTTTCTTTTATAGGCTTTACTTAGATTATTTTCGACTTGGTTTATCGAAAGAGGGCTTAACAAAGTTGATATTGGATATTTGGGAAGACAGGTTCTAATAGTTTTGGCTTTGGTAGCTTTGGATTTAGTAATTATTTTTACTCTTATACTCTTCTTCCACATTGCTCATCTTATCATCCTTTTTCCTCTTAGTAAACCCTTTCTTCTTGGTAGGTTTTAATGTTCTACCGGCTCTTATATCTTATTCTTTGTAACTCCACTCCTCCCTCTCTCTTGTTTTTCTATTCGATCAGCCCTTGTTTATTTAGGGTTGGTTTTGTTTTTTTCTAAACGACAAATTAACTTCTTATTTTTTCTAAGTCATAAATTTGCCCCACATTACAACTTTATCATTAATGTTATACCATTCATGTTTATTTTTTTGTTAAATCTTCAACTATGGGATATTTTTTAGATCAATGATCATTAATATTTTTTTTTATCTAGGTTTATATTTTGCTTCTTAATTTACCATTCTACCTTTATTTAGATATCACACATGTTTATTTTATGTCAAGTCTTTGACCGTTAAATTTTTTTCACGTGCCAATTTATTATTAATATTTTTATGAGGGTTTACAACACTTATTTATTATAGGTTTAAATTTTGGGTTGGGGTTTACAAAGCTTCTTCAATATTGGTTTCCTAAAAATAGAGGCATGTGTATTAACTAAGAGAGAAAACTTTTGTATTTTTCTTTTCTATTAACATGAAAGGATTTATCTCCTTTTCTTTTTGTAGTAATTGTTCTTGCTTAGACTCTTTTTGAGTGAAGTAGTGTACCCCCTTTACAGCTATCTCCAATAGAGGTAATGATTGTTGGTCTTAGTTCCCAACCTCAATAGGTTAGGGTATGGTATATATTGTTCCTCTCATTTTTAATTGGATAAAAAAAAAGAATAAGTGCTGGTTTTTTTTTTCTTTTTTACTCATGTCTTTTATAAGGATGTTATGATAATATTTTCAAATATAAGTACTTAGAGCTAAATGTTGAAGACAAAGCGTGAAGAGATAACCTAGACTTTAATTGTGGCTTAGGGGAGTACTATGGCTTTTCAAGCCATGAAGGGTGTATATCAGACTTTTGAAACCTGATTTTGTAGCTTAAAGGAGGCCCTTCCTAAGGCCTTGTAGGGGAAGGACGTCAGGTAATGCACTTAGGTGTTACTAAAAAGAGTATCAGGAAGGCTGATTAGAACCTTTTTACCTATTAGCATAGAATAAAAGAGCTAGAGTTGATCTTGACTAAAGTCAATATGGATGTTAATGAGGCTTAAGCTAATATGTTTAGATGAGTGCTCTGAAAGACACTTTTAAGGAGCTCAAAACCTGTTTTTTTAAAGGAGTTAGCTCTATTAACACTTTAGAGGATAAACTAATAAAGTTATTAGGTAATCTATATTTTTTAACCCATTTAAGGGAATCAAAATATACTTCATGTAAATCTTCAACTTAGTTGTTAGCGATGTTTCCGAATCCATGTTAAAGTAATTGTTTAGGGTGAGTATTTGGATTAGAGCTTGAAGATGAGAAGCCCTTTATAAAAAATAGGTAAGAAAAGCACCCTTGAAGGATGTTGAAGTTATGGTGGAAGGCCCAATGAAGCAAGGAGAGAACTTTCTATAAATGGTGGAAGCTATTGTAGAGATATCCAAAAAACAAGACTAAATCAAGAAGCTTGTGTTTGTTGCTCTTATTGTTATGAAAGAGATAACTTTGACCTAGAAATAGCTAGAGAAAACCCAACGGTGGAGGTTCCCACAAGGAAAGGAATGCAACTTTATAACTTATTTAGGGGTGCACTAGACTTTTCCTTTTTATATTTAGGTAGGAGTTCCTTTTTTATGAATTACTAAAGATAGCCCTCGATAATTAGTCTTTCTATCTCTTTTTTTATGTCTCCTATCTTTATAAGACAATTAGTACTTATTGGAGTTCTATATATATATATATATATATATATATGGGTGTCACTCCTCATAGAAGAAGGGCATTGCATGAATTATTTCCCTTTAATAGCGGTAAACACCTCAGTCCTAGTAGTATTTAGACATGTTCATAAGTCTGAGAAAGACAAATTGATAATAAATTGATCATTTTAGATTCTTATAGATGTCTATGGACGTTTAGGAGACCTTTCATGTTTGAAGATTTATTTCTTCATCTTATGCTTCTAGAACCAGGACTTGTTTCACTTTGAAGAGAGTTCAAAATGAGAGAGCATAAAATTGTTTCCATATGGTCAGGTTATAAACATCAATAAAGGCTTCAATGATAATGAGGTCAAGTAATCCTTCCACTTAGAGAATCTCTTTGTTAAATCTTTTCAATTATGTTCTAGTACTCTTATCCTACTATTGTGTGATAGCAAGAACTTAATATAGTTTTTTTAGCTGAAATGATGGTGCTAAAGTGGATGATAAAATTTGGAAAAAGATCATAGAAATCAATTATGAAGATTGGCTCTAAGTTATGATACCACGCCCGGGTAAATCTGTGAAACATAGTTGGAAGAATCTTGCACATATGTCAATGTCTTATAGTATGAGCTCTAAGTTATTGCATATATTTTATATGTGTTCTTTTGAGCCTATGAACCCATAATAATTTTCAAGTTCATATTTATGATGATGAGGCGAGTATCTAATACTCATTTAGATAATAGAGAATCCCTTACTTGGTGGGGTTGTAGTCTTCTTTTGAGGCCTATTAAATAAATATTTCATTTTTTTCCAACCTTTTTTTATTCATGACTACCAAAGAAAGACTCCAATGAGGATTAATAATGATGGTGGTGGATGCCCATGCGATTGCAACCATTTTATGCTTTGTCATTGGATTTATGAAGATTATATATAGAGTGTTTAGTTTGAGAACGTTCCTTAAGACGGTGAGAGTGGTCGTTAGGTGGACTTTAAGAGCGATATTGTCCTTATTAACTCTTTATATCTCCTTTTAGCCTACCTCTTCTAAGAATTAAAGCTATTTATATGTTCTTGGTGGCGTGACGGTAAAGCTAATGGTAGTGCCATCTACAAGAGATGGGTAAGGCTTTAAGCTGCTCTTGCATGGCCAAGAGAGTTTTAGTGAGCATTCTTGTTATTATGTAAGTTGTTGGAGATCTAGGATCGTTAATGGAGAGCTTATGGTGGGGAGGCCTATAACCCTTCATTGTCTTAGATTTTATAGATTATATATCATGAAAAAAAATATGGAGAGTTAATAAAATGAAAAGGAAATGATTCAACATTTGTTATGCCTTTCAATAGACTGCATCACTAACAAAGTCTAGAGCTTGGTTGAAGGTCCACAAACTCTTGAAAAACAAGTCCTTGTGTTATATAAAGGACCTCTAAAGCTTAATTTATGATAATGTTGTCTTAATGAATGTAGATGATAAATGTAGGAGAAGAGAATGTTCGCTCTGTGTATTAATGGTGCTAATTTTTCTATCCTAGTAATTCATAGACATTTATATACTCATAAATCATATCAATTCATATGGAGCAGAGGGTAAAAGAGGGAATAATGATGTAGCCTATATTACAAGTAATTATGTGAAATAATATCCCTTAACAACAAGTTGCCATTCTATTGAATGTGAAAAGATATCTTCAGGCGGGTTAGGTTATACCATGAGCATGACTTAATGTTGTATAGTGGATCCTATTATGATGACGATGTCATGCTAACATTAAATGCTAAGAATTAACCATACAGAAGATTGATGGTTCATGATGGACTTCGGTAGTTAGGCCAACGCTGAGATCCCTGAACATAACTACCTTGGCGATCATGGTGTAAGGTTCAGGTATAGGAAACCCAAATCCAACTATAGGTGAGATGATGGGTCAATTAGGCCACTTAAGACATCGTGTGCAGTTCAATTAACTAGGCTTTTCAAAAGAAACATCACTTACCTGGATTCTATTGGATGCTAATTAAAGGTCGTACCTAAAACAATGAAAAAGGAAACCAATCCTGACATGACAAGCTCGAACATAAACATATAAATCATGAGGCTTTATATGAATGGGCTCACAAGCCCTGCCTTATGACCTGTGTACTGAGGTGGTCGTGTCCTCTTGGGCCCAAATCCAGGTCCAATAACACCATTGTAGTTGTAAAGCCAGGACCCATAAGATATATCAATGATAAAAATATAATGTGAACAACTACAAAAGATACAATCAATTCTTTTTTTTATTTGTTTGTTAGAATTTTAATGGTCATTTTCTAGCATATAAAAAATAAAATATATTAATAATAAGAATATAGACCATCATACATTTTAAACCCTTTGGCTCTATTATATGCATTCTAATTGTATACCTCTGTGTGGTACATCTAGCCTTTTTTTTCTCGGTGCACAATCAACAAATAGAAAATTATTTACTAGTGTGTTCCTATGATACTGCAAGGCACTTTTCAAAATCTATTTTTTAATTAATTATATGACAATTAAAATAAATATTCATAAGAAAGTCAACAATTTACATTTTAAAGAAAAATGTAGTATTTTAGACAATGTTCCATTTCCTTATTCGTGTATTTTCTTTTTTGACAAAAATATATTTTTTTGTATTAGTGACATGATTTTTTGAATAAAAATTGAAGGCAATAAAATTAATATTCATAAAAATCTCGATGACTTGAATAAGAAGAAAAAAATATATCTCTTTAATCAAAATTTCATTTCTTAGTTCATGCATTTCCTTTTTTGTTTTGAAAAAACCTTGTTTTTTATTAGAAGTGTTGCTTTCTAAATAAAATGTATCATCATCTGAAAATAAAGTGTTTTTTTTTAAAAAACAAAATCATTACTCCATAATTTTTAAGTGATTATATGAAAAAAAAAAAGAATACTTAATTTTAAAAATTATAATAAAAATAAATATCTTATTCTCATTTAATATTCATGATAATTTTTTTAAATAATTATGCATATTAGGTTCATATATAATTATTCATAAAATGATTTTTAATATTACCATAAAAATGTCTAATCTTATTTGAAAAAGTATGGCATAATTAAATAATTTTTTAAATACTTTTTAATTATTTTATTTAAAGAGAATTTTATTCCATTTTTTTAATTAAAAAAAACATTGAGGACCATTAAAAAAAGCAAAACACGTGAACCTGATTTTTATTTTTATAGGATAGAGGACATGTTGTTCACCGAAGTAGATAATTTATTGTCAACTAGAACATATTTTAAGTGATCAAAAAATCAGGGTTCGAGTTTTTTGACCCTTAAAACTAAATTTTCATTATTTTTATACCTTAAAAATCCTTATAACCTCAATAACTTCATTTCCAAGTCCAAAGCACACTTTAATTAGTTTTAAACTTAAAATCAAACACACTTCTCATACTCCAATTTACTTTTATTAGCAATGATTAGAGATGCAAACCATTTACATAGGACCGTCAATCAAAACAAATTCATTAATACAAAAATTGGCTTTCTTCCTCACTTGAATATCATCGATTTATCTCTCCTCCCCTTTCCAACAACTTTCATTATTCTCTTCCAATATCTAAGGTCTAAAATATGAATAAAATATTTATCATGACCGAATTGTAAATGTTGAAAACAATAGATCAAAGTGAAGAAAATAGGTTTTCAGAAGGTAAATTTTTATCTCCTCTCCCAACATTTAAGAACCAAAACATGAATAAAACAAAGTTTTATGACTGAATTGCAAAAGTTGAAAACAACAGGGACCAAAATGAGAAATAATTTTTTTTCCACAACGCAATAAACAACACTTTTACTATTCAATGAACAACACCTTTATTGTTCAATGAACAACAAAATAATATTTTGTTTTGGTATATTAGTATTGATTTTTTCTCTGTATAGTAAACAATACAATGTTATAAAATTTTATGACTGAATTGTAAATGTTGAAAATAACAAGGATCAAAGTTAGATTTTTTTCCACAACCCAATAAACAACACTTTTCCCATTCAATGACCAACACCTTCACTCTTCAATGAACAACTAAAGAATATTTTGTTTTAGTATAAAAGTAGTAATAGTAGTAACTAGTTTGGGTGTCCGTGCTATGCCGTGGATCGAATAAAAGATCAATTCAATAATAAAAGAAATATAAGAACTGTGTTAAATTTTGAGTTGAAAATAAAAAAAAATCCAAAATATGCATCGAAAGCTTGATCAACAGTTGAGTAAAATTAAAAAAAAATTGTGCAAAGAAAAGCTAAAAAAAAGTTGTTAATGATAAATAAAAATTTAAATAAAAAATAAAATTTAAATTGAAAACAAAAATAATTTACTAACATAATTCATTTGCTTTTTATTTGTCTAGCGTTGTCCATGTCATAGGCCATTAGATAGCCTGGATTTCAAATCTAATTGAGTTGAAATTGGCTCAGCATGTGCTAATTGACCAAAAGTTCTAATTCCAACTCATTCACCCTATTCAAAACAAAGAATTTCAAGGCGTTGTTGTTCTAACCCCTACTTAACTTGATTAGATTTAAGCGCAAAAAAATAAAATATTAAAGAAAAAATTCACAAAAAAAACAAAAAAAAAACATTATATTGAATCAACCTCTGTTAACCAAGTCTAACTCACTACATACACAGTTAGGGTCATAAAAAGATCATAATGAGCTAAACTAGTTTAGCCAGATATCTCTTTCATTTTCCTTTACTTCTTTTCTCCATGGTCAAGCCTTCATTGACCTTGTGCAGGATGAAGTTTGGATCTAAACTATAGAGGGACAACAAAACCAAAGACCAAATAAAAAAAAAATTTCTCTAATCATTTCCCTTCCTTTCTCCCCATATGAGAGAGATGAAGTTTGAAACCAAATTAAAAAACTATAAAAAAATCAAGGATCAAATCAAAAACTTAAATAGTTATCAAAGAATCAAGGACTAAAAACAATGACAAGGGGCTGAATTAAAAAAAAATAAAAAAAATAGTTGACAACCATATGCTAGTGCTAGCATGTGAGAAGGCGGCACCATGCAGCTTTATCCAAGGAAAACATCTTGTTATCCTCTGCATCCCATGGCGGCTCAAGTTGTCAATGGAGAAACAACACAGCTCCGATATCCCCATTTTCTTTCTTCTCTTCTTTTCCCTCTGTCCTCTCCCTCCCTTGATTTTCATGCAATACCTGTAGAGAATATATACATATAAAACATCCATCTCAAAGTAACCATTTACAAGCTCTTCAATTTTACAGTCATCAACAACAGGAAACGAAAGTAACAGCAAATCAGAATTAGCAACCACTGACATTCAACCACCAACTTCAAAGTGAAGAGGTTGTCGTCAGTAGTCGCAATTGGAAATTACAATAAGGTTTCCTTGATGAGAATATCGCGAATGTTATACAGAGTTACCAGGCACAAAATGTAACAGAATCCATACAAGCAAAATTGCACATAAGCCATGCAAAAATGACACAGCAATTTCAAAAATAAAAAATAGAACTCCAAGAATAGGGAGCGGAGCAAAAAATATACAACAAATGGATTTCAAGGACTCCTTGCATCCATTGTTCTATCTGGGGCAAGCTGTAAGAACCCGGTATTGAGGAGCTATAGTCTTATGTACACAAACACCCTCTTCTCTTCTAAAGATTCTGAAGTATAGGATTCGGAATAAGCAATGCTTCATGATGGGTGTTTTGCAGAATCTACAATGCAGTGAAAGTATGAATTGTCAATAGAATCAGTCTTCCCCACCGCTTAATTTCTGTAACCTGAAGAACCAGACCGTGGAGGAGTGGGTGGCAACCGACGACGGCTGCTGGAGTTTGAGCGGGAGCTCACATCACCGTTCTGTGCTGTATTGCTGTAATGCCGACTATGACCATTTGATGCAGATCTGGATATGCTGCCATAGTCCACAGCGCCATTTGCAGCTGCATCAAATGCAGATCTCCAGTCATCGCCAGCTGAACCATTTGTCCTTGGGCTTGGGCTGTTCTCTGCAATGTAATCCAAGAATTTAAAGGACATTAATAATAATGACAAATTACTATCCCGGAAAAATTATTTCTATGAACTAGTCATAATACATATTCCCTCCATACATTTCAAGAGAGTGAGTGAGGATGGGAAAATAGACATACTACAGTGAGTCCTTGAAAGGAGAAATGAAAATGTAATGAAACAATCAATGATGAAGACTCTTAAGTGTTTAAAGAGGCATGGCAGCTCAGGGTCAAAGGAAAAATTGAACAAAAATCAGAGGCTATGATCCATATGGATGGCCAGGTAAAATTTGATCCATTGAAAAAACATACTTTAAACCGAAGTGATCGTCATGCCAGGTGGAGAAAACACAACACGTCTGCAGGAAAACTGCAGCTTCATCTATCACATGAAGAGAAAAACACCTAATATGCTAATCATTGGGCTACCCAACCCTATCAGATGACGACCACCCCTCATCACATTTCTTCTAGTTATAATCTTCTCCAAATAGTACAGTAAAGGCTAGGTAAGGTAATTCTCTTCCATTCAATTATTATTATTGTGAAGAAAGACTTTGGAGAGTGCAAATAGACCACTCCACATCTTTCTCATGAAGAATTAGGAAACATTTGTTGGCAGACAGCATGAAATGGTTTGAATAATTCCACCAGTAAATTCAACAGTTCAATGTTCATCAAAGTTCAACATTTCAGTGTCCATTCTATCTCAACAACAATTTTCAACTACAAACCTGCTCCATCACCATTAGGCCAGCTAGAAGCAGCAGCAGCAGCTTGGTTGTCATGGATGCTGAGTTGGCGTGTTAGCTTTGAAAGGAGAGAGGACTGTTTCTGGTAACGCTCCCTCCTGCACTTTATATTCTTGTCCTCTTGAAGAAGCTCTTCAATTCTGGCTGTGCTTTGAGCACTAATCATAGTCAAATACAAAATGGATCGTTACAATTCCCTTAAAAACAGTTTCAAAATTTCTGTTTCAGTCACAGGAAAATTCCTGTAGAACAGGCATCCATGTGACCTGTAAGGGCCGTAACAGGATACTAATAATAATCACATGAACTGATCCAACAAGTAGCTATGTATGAGCTTCCTAGTAAAGCAATGGACAAAAGTAATCAAATACAGAAAAAGATACTGCACCATACCTGATAGAGCTATACAACTGATTCAGCATATCTTCCTTCGCTTTCTCAACTTGGCAAAGAACAACTGCCTGATTGACCAATTATGAAGCATTATAAAAGCCTCTCATAAGTGAGCAGCTATAAGGAGAAAATAAAAACAAAAAAAAAAATGATGACAAGCTTACTTTGGGTACATTAGCGGCCAAGCTATTCAGAACTGCCTCTACATATCCACGCACTTCTTGAGACATCCATCGAAGTTCTTCTTCAGGATCCACAGGCCTTCGAGCCATCAAATCCTGCACACAAAAAAACAAGTTTGTTTCTGATGAATTTCAAAGCCTAACTCAGAAATGTTCAAGTTCTGTACTTTTAACCTTTATGCACATGCTTACTGGACCAAACTGCTTCACAGAATACATAACTAAACCAACCCGAATACATAGCGAAGAAAACATTGGAGTTAGCAAGAGAATTAATCTGATGGAGGATTTCACTAAAGGTGAACCAATGTGCAGTATGTAATCATACCAATGAACCATCAGAAAGACTCTCCCGCGTTGCAGGACCACCTTCAGGAGATACACCCCTCATTTGCCCTCCTTTAGAAGGTTGAGCAACCTTTGATATCTTGTTCATCCATTCAACTTTGTCAGCCATGCTCTCAGCTTTCAAAACAACAGCACTGTGAGCTGCAAGATAAAAGGACAATTAGAAATGTAACAGCAGCTTCAAACAACATAAGAAGAAAGAAAATCCACTTGAGAAGTACAAAAGATGCATACCTTTCAAAACAGTTTTGTATGGAACCTTGCTGGTTATCTTAAAAACAAGACTGGGTGCTTTAGCATCTGGTCCATTGGCTTTTTTATCCTTTGAACTCTTTGGAGGAGGTCCTTCCTCATCTGGAACCTCTTCAATATTGCATTCCTGCAAAATAAATAGATCAGATGAGACAAATCATTTGCATGCACAGCCATATAATTGACCATAGATTAATCCAGTTATTACTTTGCAAAATGCATGTAGTGTCCAGTAGAATTATATCAAGTATAGTGCAAATAGAAACAGAGCCAATTTGGGAGGACACACAAGGCAACAATAAATAAAAAAGGTATTGACACGGCCTTCACTTGTTTAAAAGGAAAACTAGATATCACAAATACCAGAAGAAAAAACAGTTCAACAACATGGCTGCTTATATGCTAGTAAAAAGTCATAAACAAAGCTGGAAAAATAATAAAAAAGTTCTAATTCAAATAGGAAAAAGGAATCTTAAATCAATTAAGAAAATATAGCAAATTCCGAGCAGTAACTTCTGGACCTTAGTTGAGGGCCCCCCTAAACTCCAATAGGTATGAATTTTAATTCTAAAGGAAACAATGCCTCTACACTCTTCTAATAAAATTTCAGTCTGATTCAACAGTTGGATCAAAATAATGCTTGTTAACATAAATTGCATGTTAAGGAAAAATCCCCTACACCAGAAAAGGATCTAAAGATGCAGTCTTTTTCAATCTCTAAAACAGACCTGAATTCAGATGGTGATTATAACATCAATTTTATTCTTTAACACCTGAACATTTGATATTTGAGCCAACATTGTGTAGTAAACAGACAAATAAATTAAAGCACATCTACTAACATATGAATTTTCATTTCATGCACTGCTCCTATCCAATCCCTAAATAATTTTTGTTTCTAGAAACCTCACACACCATAGACCAATACTTCATCAGAGATTAAAAACTCCCCCAAAACAAAACACACATCCGTAAAGGCTCTCCTCCATTGCAGTCTACATAATGTACTACTAATTAAAAATTTTAGAAGTCCAAAACTAGTTTAAAAAAAAGTAAAAATAAAAAGCTGAAAAGGATACCTAAAATCGAGTACCATGAAATTAGGGGTGATCCAGAAGCAAAAGAGTGATAATTGACCATACCTCCAAAGTGATGACACCGCGAAAATGTCTCTCCTCTTGCTTTTGTTGTGTAACCAAGCTGTTAAATAAAAAATAGATGAGTTTTAATCCTACCAATCATCTACATAAGAGACGTGCAAGATTAAATAGTACCAATTATAGCAACTAGATTAAATAGTACCAATTATAGCAACTAGATTAACTGTTTCCGCACTACTTACTTTCCAAATCTTATTTTTCTAAAATTGATACATGGATGATGCACATGAGAGAGTGCAAACACAGGTATCTTTCACACCATTAGACCATAGAGGTGCGCACATTTAACATGTTGTGACATCATTCTCTAACAAACTTGACATCTATAAGTGATTTGCAGCAAGAAAAACTGAAGTGACACTATCAAGTGAATGCCTGAAATTAAGTTTCCTAAACCAGCACATATACAGAGACATAAAAACTAGTCTTACAGTAATCATAAACAAAATAAAAACAGAGTTCACAAAATAATATGTAAGAAGAAACGTGCAACAAAGTTTACCAGAGACAAAATTACAAACCTTCCCAGTCTTCTCGTTCAAAACAAACCATCGCTTGCTCCATTCATTAGTCTTTGCACTTTTCTTTGATAAAAAACCTGCAAATTTACATGCAAACTGCTCACTAAAATTGAAACTTTCTCATTAGGAAATTGAAGGGAATTATTCAGGGGAAGATTGGACAGGAAAGACAACTTTATTAATAAATAGTTGTGGTTGCAGGGTCCCAAGTGCAAAAGATATTCAATTTTATATATATATATATATATATATATATATATATATATATATATATATATAATTTTCTAGCTTGTTTTTGAAAATGTAATTTGAGATATTTGAAAGTTAATACTAAATATGTACATCTTCCACACTGCACATATTATAAATCAAAGGCTTGTTCATGTGAAGATCAAATTCTAAACTAGTTCCCTGCGTAAATTCAGGAACCAATTTCTGTGTAACAATCCAGAAAAACTAATGGCCAAGCCAACTTTCATAAAAGAAATGGTAGTTAAAATTCTAGGGTAGTTCAAATTCTATAATTACATAAAAGAAATGAAGAAATTATGATGTCCATGACCCAAAAGATTTTTCAACTTTAGAAAGCGACAAGCTTTAAATTTCAGAAAATATTGGCATAGAACACAAAACACAGATGTAATCAACAGTTATATACAGGACCCATAGACATCTTTAAAGAAATACTATAACCCAATAAACCTGCTGTTATTTCTCCTTCAGGACCAGCAGTCTTTAAACCAGAACCCTCCTGCACTTCCTTCTCTGCGGGATTGGATTTCTCCTTCAATGATTTCAAACTTCCACTTGTTTGAGGACTAGTTGCCTAAGGAGAATGTATAAAACGGGTAGAGCATCAACAAAACAGAACAGAAATAAATGACACATATTTGTTAAAATTCCTATTCCAAATTTCCAATAAACATTGAAATGAACACACTACCCTGTTTAATATGGCGTGCTCAGCATCATTTGCTTTCTTTGAGGACCGGTTCTTAAGCTCCTCCTCTCGGCGCTGTCTTTCCATCCTATAGTAGATAAAAATGAAAGGATAATAATTAAGCTGGAGATTAACATTCAGAGATGTACTCTCAGCGCAATAGAACAGAAGATCCTTGCATATGCACCAAAACATATGATATGCTCAGGCACACAGACGCAATATACAGACAACAGAATTAATTCAGAAGTTGGAAACGCTACATTAAACAGCTTTACTATTTTTGCACTTTTTCAAGTGATTGAACCAGAGATAGATAATCATGCCATCACATAGCAAAACAATTACACAGTTATCCTAGAAATTGAGCCACCATACCCAAGAGATTACAAGAAAACCATGATTGCAACTCAGATCTATACCAGCCAAGCTTGTTCACAATACCTCCTTTGCACCAAACGGATGAAATGTTGTGGGGGCACAAATGCTCTCTCCATATCAACCAATGCAACAACCATCTTTTTTGCTTCATTCACAAACCCATCTAAAGCAGCACTTGCAATGGCCACAACCTTACAAAAGGAATAAAGAAACGATAGACTTTACAAAAAGAATAATATTTGAACCGTGATGGGTACTTGTGCAGGTTCAGAGTCTGCGGCATAAATCATAGAACATGTAATTATAGAGCAACATACCTCTCTCTTGAAAAGAGGGTATCGTCCAAGACCTGGTGTGGAATTTGCAGCAGCAGAAACTATATGCACCAGGACATGATGTACCTGTTATAAGTCAGGAAGGAACTCCATCAGTAGCACACAACAGAACCAGATATTGATCATAGACCTTTGAAACAAATTGTCAAAATGAAATAAAAAAGTTCTACCTCAAATCAGTTTCATCTGAATGAATATCTGATTTCAGAAAGTCAATTTCAAAATAAAAAATTGTACAAGTCATTTTTTCAAGTGGTAAATGAGAAACAAGTAGAAGTTAACATAATGCCTTCATAAAACACAAAATCACAACATATGATTGCTCAAAGCATGACATCAAAACTCAGTGCACCATTAAACTAAGTGTTATAGAACATTAATAGATCAGAAGTCAGATATTCATTTGATGTTCACAACCACCATAATCATCATCAATGTCAAATATGGGGAGAAAAGAGGGGTGGAAATGTTCAAATCTTAACTACAAGAGTGAAGTGTCATGTTACAATGTAATGGTACACAAAATGTAATTTACCTCATCAACACAGAGACGTGATGGTTCTTTAGCAAGCTCCAGCACAACTTTTATTAAGGATCTCAAACCCTTTTCAGGGGATATGAGATATGGTTGATATCCGTCTGCCTCTAAGACAATCTGATAGAACACACACAGTAGAAAACATTTTGTGATGCTACACAAATATTCCTAAAAGCAACAGAGCATGTAGCAAAAATAGGAAGTGATGAAAAGCAGCACAATTACCCTCTTCACGTTATTGATATCAAAGTGTCTATCCAAAGGAAGTTCCTTGATCCTATTTGGGAAATTCCCCTCAAAACTTGCAACAATTTTCCAACCAGAACCCTGCAGCAGAATATTTGAAATAACAGCTAATATTTCAGATCATGAAACTTCATTGAAACCATTTCTTAAGTAATACTTGTAACAACTAAGATATTAATTAACTGCATCACCTAGCATATTTTAGTTTTGATTATTCATAGAACAGAAGCAAATAGCTAATGTTAAAATTTTTACAAGGGCGCACATAGAGAAACAAAACCAAGAATATCATCAGAGGATTTTTTTTAAAAGATATCTACCATTCAAACCAGAAAAAAAAAAAAAAACCTCGGCCATTGGAGTGACACAAGGAATAAGGAAATAGCTGATGACAAGAAAACAATAAGCATGGGTATAAAGCTCCATGGAGAACTACGTTTTTTACAAGTATAACATCAATACATAACTGATCTGCCTACTCACCTCTCCCGTCATAATGTGTTGGAGAAATTTATCCTCAAATTCACGACAAAGCTCCAAAGCTATAGCTCTTGTTCCCTCAGCACTTTGAACCATCTGCTCCCCAAGCCTCACTAATTCATCCTGAACTATTTGAGACTTCCCTTGTAAGCTGCATAGATACAAAGGACAAATATGTGAGTAACCAAAAAACAAATAGAAGCCTACAAAGGAAGCATAATTTCATATATTGAACAAAGAAAAAAAGGTAAAAATAATTGATTAAATTTATCCCACCCTTATCTATAATGTTGTTAACAGAACAAAGCACTTTCATTTGTCTCCTTACACAGTCTACAGACCAACTGTGGCATTATCAGGAGGCAAAAATGCACCAGTTACTCCAAAGTGGAAATTATGTACCAAGGGAGATCAACAGTAATAACAACAAAATCCATGTCAAGAAGTTCCTTGGCTGTGTGCTAATAACAAGACAAGCACATGTAATAGAACATTACATTGAGAGGCAATACAAGGAACACTGACAATAGAGAGAATTAATTAAATAAGAGGTAAGGTAAGGAAACAATAAAATTTCTTAAAGAAAGAGAAAAGGCCATAAGAGAAGTATAAAACAATTACCCAGAGAGGAGATTTGGAAGCCGAACTTTCATGCGTATACGAATCTGCTGTGCCAGAGCATCCACTAAAGCTATTCTACCTAGCTTGCTCTGAGGGGCTCCAGTCAGTATGGATTTGAGACTTTCATTCTCTGCTTTCCAAGCAGTTTCCAGAGAGCTTTCATTCCCAGACTGCACAGCAGCAATTGAAACTGATTGACCAATTAAAGCAATCCATGGGATATCAGCAGTTTTTGGTGGCCCCTGATTTAGTAAGAGAGCCTGAACAGCCGCAAGAGCTTTCTGGTCTGAAGCAGCTTGATCTATTTTACTAATTACACCAACGGTTCTATTACCTGTCATTGACAGAAGAGTACCTACTTAATCATTTTAAAGATGTCTTTTTTAGTGGGTGAAGGGGGCTCAGAAGTTATCTTAATAACATTTCCCCCTGTTCAACGAGTTTGAAACAAAAAAATGGGAGGGAACATTATGAAGTTTTACCCCCACAAAAAGTGATAAAATGGGACCCACTAAAAGGAGTTTTCCTCATCACTTTTTATGCACAAGTCCAATCAAGTTTTATTATTTACACCTTTTAAAGCATGAGTCCCACTAATTTACATCAATTATCTCTTTTACAAGTACAAGTCCCACCAACAGCTTTTATGCGCACCCTTAAACATTTTGGATCTACTAAACCAGTATCATTTACACCATTAACACTTACACCTTAACATTTATTCTTGTAACATTTCTAAGCAATTTTTTTTATATGTAGCAAAGCAACATAAGAAAAGAACTTTCGAACACTTAAATTTAATAATAAAACACCTAACAAAAAGAGATGATGCAGATACACAATGGAGGAAAGTGTGAGTACAAAAATATGAGAGAAGTGTCTGATATCTCATGTACTGCCATTAAAAATATCATAGATCTCCGTACAATCAGCTTTAACAGCCATTTACCTTCTCCATCATACTCCTTGGCAATCCTAAGGGCTCGAGATGAAGCAATTTCAGGTGCCTGGGCCGCAGGTACAATAACTAGCAAAATGGCATCATTGTGCTCTGCATAGTCACTAACCTAAGCAATGGCCACATTGAAAAATTATCGCCATAATATTTTGAGTGCCATACTGAGCTAAATGCATACGCAAAAAGTAAACAAATAAAGAAAAAGGAGTTTCTTTCTTTTCACAGATTACATGCAAAATTAATGTTTTGATCACCGTGACAGTGATGCTGGTTGATGTAAATCCTTATATGTAATAGAGGTCTAGAACCATTAATCAACTCTTACCATAGATTCATCCACGACCCGTTGATCCAGGCCAGGTAAGTCAATCAATTTCAAGGTAGGTGCTGAGAAAAACCATGATAAGAGTAAGAATGGTAACAACAGAATCAGTATGTCCGCTAACAGCCACAAGAGCATGTGATTAAATGAATCTGAATAGTTAACTGAATCATAGTATCTCCTATCCCATCATGGATCTGTCACAAAAGTCTTTAACAAAGCAATAGCTACTACCAAATCTTAGAATCTTTATGCATAAACTAAACTAGATTACACAGTTAAATAATGAGCAAACCTGTGCTTGTGCTCAGTTTCAAATATATCTCATCCCGGCTCTTGCCAGCAGCACCCTTACTCAGCCTATCCTGTAAAGAATGCCGCAAAGCACCTGCAAAATAACAAATATCATATTTCCTTGTTTAGATTAAAAGGTACCAACATCTGATAATCTGAAAGGAGTCTTTATCATTAAATGTTTATTGACATTGGATCACATAGTGGAAAAGCAATTTTCCACCTCAGTCAAGTCCAATGCATATCCCTGTTTTCACCACTAACTCTAGCATGTCATGTTTGTTTGTTTTGAGTCAACTACAAAAATAACTTCTTGCCTCAGGATGACCATTACACGTCCAAAATAAATACAGAGAAGATAAATATTCAAAGCATTGGTCTTGCTGTCCTCCAACCATGTTAGTATTGAGGAGAGGAGGTGGTAAGTTATGGCAGGAATCATAAAGCTGCCAGTTCAGCAGAAGTTGGTGAAATTTTCAAAAAAATATCAGTCATAACATGAGAATCCTAAGAGGTTGTTTTAGAAGTTATCTTTTAACCATATAATCAACAGCAACTGGCAAAGAGAACAAAATAAATAAAACACAAGACACAAATAATGCAATTTGAGTCATTCAATTGCAGTTACTAACTTGCAGAAACTTGTTGAGATTTATTGTCAATCTGCAAGATAATTGATTTGCCGCTCAAAGAAACATCCCTCTGCAAGCCAATGCTTATAGGGACCCGAGTGGCACCATTTTCACCAGTTGGCTGCAGCAAACGAAGAGAATATCAGAAATCAAACTACATTCAGGAGAGGGAAGAAAAATACAGAACCTCATGCAGATCAACTTACCAGAACAGGGTGTCCAATTACACTGTTCAAAACCGCAGATTTACCAGCACCCTAACCAATTTGTCCACAAACAGGGAAGAGGAAATCAAACAAGGATGACATTACACCCCCCCCCCCTCCACACCATTAAACCCCCCCCCCCCAAAAAAAAAAAAAAAAAAACAAAAACAAAAACAAAAACAAAAGATGGGGTGTTCATTAAAGGAAAAAAAAAGTGAAAATAGACATAGCACAAAAATAGCAGCTGTAGCAGCAGATAATCTCAGAGTTGAGTAGGCTCTAAAATCTCATCTCCAACGGTTCCTCATGGCTCATAACCACAATTTACATCCAAAACAGATAGTGAGTTAAACATCTAGCTAATATGAGCATCTCCAATGCAAGAAATGTCACAAAATAAAGAATACCCTATCATCTAGTTATATTTAACAAACGTTGCTGCTAATACCTCCACAGACACACGCGCACACACTCATGCTCACATGACAGCAGCGTAAAGATAGAATGCATTTAAAACCATACCATCAAAGTTCCTAATGCTTGCATTGCAAAAATAAAATAAATAACAAACCACGTTTATCAGAAACCAGATTCATTCTTTTTCTTGGTGCTTAAGGCTGTGCTGCATCAACTGATGAATTGTCACCATCAACACCTGCTTGGCTTCATTGCATACTTATCCAGGAGGTATGTAATGGCATCTCATGGAATTTTATTCTTATTATTTTTATTTCACTTTTGTGGAGAAACTTTGATTCAAACTATTGGTATTAACAATATCACTTGCTTGTATGTACCGCAGGTGGAAGATGATACTCCTAAAAAGAGTCATAAATCTCTCGCATCATTATACACAAAGGAGCCAAAACAAACATCCTTCAATGATAAAGAAATCATTACCCCGAAAGCAACGTATTCCATTCATAAGATCCTCGCTAACAACAGAAATCCTAAAAAAAAACCACTCGCGTGGAAACCAAAATCACCTAAAAAACAAGTACATAACCCTTCCTTCCTTGTAGTCACTGATCAAGAAAAATCTAAAACTAAATTAAAACACAAGCTCCTTTCTTCACTTAAAAAAAATTCAAATCTAAAATTAAGTCACTTACTACATTGCCAAGTGCAACAACATTAAGAAAAGTTGAGTTCCGTCTTGAACTTGAACTCGACTTTTCGTCAACATCCTCATCGGCAAGCAACGCCGCTGCTTGCATTATCGACTCCGATAACTGTGACAACTCCTCGATCGCTTCCATTTTTTAATCAAAGATCTAAAATAGCAAAAATCGAACCGATCGAGCAAATCGAAAAACCCTAAAAACCGACGAGATCTGATTGGTTTTCTAGAGAGATCAGATTTTGAAAAAGAGCTACGGAACGGAACTGTTTTTTGTTTTATTTATTTATTTATTTTGGGAGAGGAAATATACACGTAGAAGAACAAGTTCTTGTTTTAGTTTTCATGTTTCCTCTCTCTTTCTTTATTTCTTCTCTCCCGTCCCGCCTTCTATCAAAGTGTCCGAGAAGGAAGACGACTACTATTTATTTGCGTTTTCAATTTGTGTTTTTTTTTTTTTTTTTTTCAAATCTCTCTCTCTCTCTCTCGCGTTTGATTAAGTTTGAAAAATCTTTCGACTCTCGCTCTCGCGTTTGTTTGAAGTTTGAAAAATCTTTCGACCAGCTACTGTTGTTTTTGTGCCGATGACGGTTGTTTCGAAATAAATACTGCTCAATTTTTTTAAGTTACGTCTAACTGCCGTTAGATTTGGAAGAGGTGTTTAGAAGGGAGGTGTTTATTGTTTATTGATTTTTAAAATATTTTTTATTTAAAAATATATTAAAATAATATTTTTTAAAAATTATTTTAATATCATACATCCAAACATCATTAAAAAATTAATTTAAAATAAAAAAAATTCTTTTAAAAAATATTTTTAAAATACAAAAACAAACAAGTGCATACTCACTTAAAAACACCAACAGTCCAACCTTAATCCCTTTATTAACATTAATTATTAAAAAAACAAAAAAAACTAAAGGAGAGGGTTTATCAAAGTTGTCAAAATCGTGAGTTGACTCGTAAAATCGTATATAACATGTAAAATCGGGTTAAAAACTCAAAAAGTAGCAAATTCAGTCAAACTATGTTAAATTCGGTCAAATTAATAAACTCAAACCGAGTTTATGAGTTTGATAAAAGTAAAAAAAAATTAATTGACTCCCTTCCCCGTCAAGCCATCATTTACTCCCTAGTCCCCAATCTCCCCTTTCCCTTTTGTCTTTTCTTAAAACTCAAGTTCTCCCTAGCTGGTTCCACAACTTTCACACTCTTTCTATCAAAAAACCCATTTTTTTCTTTACTTTATTTGCCTTTTTTCTTCCTGAAGTCTCCACTCTCCATCTTCTGTGCTCTCGCGTCTCACCTCTTTGTATACTTGATTCTTGAAGACTTGTTTCTGGAGATGGATTTGATGTAAATTACTGCCATTATTCTTCTTGCCATTATTTTTCCTAAATTTATATTTCTTGTCATTGCTTTTCATTTGCTTAATTTTGTTTTGTTTTATTTTGATGTTGAGTTCTCGGAGGTTGTCTTGCTTCCATTTAGTTTCCTGCCATTGTTTGAACTATTATAAGTGAGGAGGAGAGCTAGATAGTCTAGAAATAGAGTTGAGGTTGTTTTACTTCCATTTAGTTTCCTGCCATTATTTGAACTCTTGCAAGTGAGGAGAAGAGCTAGATAGTCTAGAAATGGAGCTGCTTATGTGTTAGATTTTCATCAAAGCATGTCCTGTTCTTGTTATACTGTTTTCTTTTGAGCAAAGTATCAGCTTAATGGTTATTATAAGCACTTGGAACAATGGTGTTAAAACAATTCAATTAACACAAAATAAATACAAACACGAAAGAGAGGGAGGCTAGAATTCTCCTTAATTGATTTGTAAAAAGTACATCATTTAACCTAAATATAAAGAGCTTATATATAGATTAAGCTAAAAATATTATTCTATCTTTAATAAATAAAACAAGATAAATGTATTATTTAACATTTTCCCTCAAACTTACGATGCGGCAGCTATAAGCATTGAGAGTTTGCCAACTAGAAAACAAAAACAAGAAATAGAATGCGACTTGGTAAAGAAATCTGCAATTTACAAGGAAGAAGTAACAAAAGGCAAAGTAATGGTGTCATGCTTGAGATGATGACGAGTAAGATGATAATCAATCTTAATGTGCTTGGTTCGTTCATGAAAAATCGAGTTGTGAGCAATTTGAATAAAACTCTGGTTGTCACAATACATATGAGTAGGATGAGAGAGTGAAACTCTCATATCCGCAAGTAACCAACGTAGCCAAATAATCTTTTTAATAGTAGATGTCATATCATAATATTCTGCTTCAGTTGAGGATTGAAAAACAATAGATTATTTCTTACTCTTTCAAGAAATAAGAGAATCACCTAAAAAGATACAAAAACCAGTAATTGATTTGCGATATGTGGGATCATTGTTATGATTAGCATCAGAGTTTGCACGCAGCTCCAAGGAAGAGGTGGATGAAAGTAAAAGACTTTGAAAGACTGTACCTCGAAGATATCGCAAAATACGAAGAACAGTTATCTAGTGAACAGTAGTAGGAAAAACAACAAACTGACTAACAATGTGAACAATATATGCAATATCTGGACGAGTAATGGTGAGGTATACCAAACTCCCAACAATAGTATGATATAAAATAGGATCTATCAAAAGTAAACCATCAGAAGAATAATACCTTGTGTTAACTTCAATGGGAGTGTCTACAGTCTTGTTATCAATAAGTCTAGCCATGAAAATTGTGTTTGAGATTAAGTCTCGTTCCATAAAACCAGCTCCGATACCATGTTTAAAAAAATTAATTAGCACAAAATAAATACAAACATGAAAGAGAGGGAGGTTAGAATTCTCCTTAATTGATTTGTAAAAAGTACATCATTTAACCTAAATATAAAGAGCTTGTATATAGGTTAAGCTAAAAATATTATTCCACCCTTAATAAAATAAAACAAGATAAATGTATTATTTAACAAATGCCTCTTAGTTACAACTTCTGCGTTACACAAACACTTAGAAATAAAGTCTTGCTTTTATCTTCCATTTACTTGTTCGAGAGGATACATTATTCAGTTGCAAACATGAATAGAGCAATAATATATTGTGAACTCTTTAATTTTGCATTGTTGTTTTTTTTTTCCTTTGGATGATTAAGCGAGATGATTATGTTTGTATTATAAAACTAATTGCGTAGAATGGTTATGAATGAAGAGGTACACTTGATTTATTCCTTGTTTAGATATTAATTACTTCTATAATGGTTTTACAAATATCAGACCATGAGTTGTATTTATTCCTTGTTTAGATATCAGTTAAAACTCTAGGACCAGGAACATGCAACATTCATCCTAAGATTGCATATATTCTGATTTGCAGAAATGAAATATTATGGAAACAGAAAACATATTTAAACCATGTATGAATTTTTATTTGAATTATGAAGGTGTTTGGACTTTTGTTTTGTTTATTTCACTTTTATTTTAATTATGTTATATTATTATTTACTAGTTGATTGGAATTGTTAATATGTAATTAGTTAAAATATTTTACTTATGATTTTACTATTCGAGTTTATATTGTATATTTTGTGTCGTGTCAAAAAAATATTTTTGACAACCTTGGAGTTTATTATTCATTAGAATAGTTTTCTTTCTTTGTTATTTTGTTTAATATATATTTCTTTTTAATTTTAATTTTATCCTTCAAATTACATTTATTAGGGATTATAATTTATAATTTTTTTTCAATTTACTTTTTTTGAGATTATTTCAGACTCGTGACCCAAACCATGAGTTTAACAGGTTAACTTGAATGGCTCGAGTTTTTTTTCATTTTTTTATCTAATTGATTTTTTTCTCAATTTTATATTTCAACATTGAATTTATTGGAAATTAATAAGAAAATAAAGGAGGAAAGAGTTTTACTATACCACTACTTACATAACATTAATCACTGGAATAATGTTTTTTTCCCTTGTTTCTTTTTCTAATTTTTTTTTCAATTTCAACTTCATCATTCAATATTAAAATTATTGGAGATTGAACTTGGTAATTGTTTTTCAATTTATTTTTTATGAGATTATCATATACTCATGACCCAGATCGCGAGTTTAACAGGTTAACTTGGTTGACTTGAGCCTTTTTTTTCCTTTTTCTAATTAACTTTTTTTTCTCAATTTCATCTTTTAACTTTGGATTGATTGGGAATTAGACTTCATGATTTGTTTCGATCTACTTTCTATGAGGTTATTCATATTTCATTACTCAGATCACGGATTTGGCAAGTTAACTAATTTTGGCACCAATGAGGGAGAAGATGGAGATGAAGGCTAATGGTGGGAAGAATTTATTATCCTTAAAGAGTGAGTGGTGTTTACCCTAATGCATAGAAATATTGTCAGGGAGAAGAGAAAAAAAAGATATCAATCCCGATGAGGCACGAGGTGTGTTGGTAGAATTTTTAGATTTAATGTCGAATGAGTTGCCCAAGGTTTACCTCTTATGAGAGAGATACAATACCAGATTGACTTGATGCCAGGTTCCAGCCTCCCAAACAAGGTAGGTTATAAACTTAGCCCTAAAAAAGCTAAAGAGTTGTAGAGACGAGTAGTGGAATTGTTAGAGAAAGGGTATATCCAGAAAAAAGTATGAGTTCTTGTGTTGTGTTAGCCTTTTTAGTCCCCTAGAAGGATGGGTCATGAGGTATGTGTATAGATAACATACTGCACCTAGATAACATGTTACACCAGTTGGTAGGGTATAAGGTATTCTTCAAGATTGGGTATCACCAGATCATAATCAGACTAGGGGATGAATGGAAGACAACTTTCAAAACTCGCATGGGGTTATATGAGTGGATGGTCATGCCATTTGAACTTTCTAATCCTCCAAGCACATTAATGAGGTTCATGCATCAAGTATTGAGGTCATTCATAGGCAAATTTATCTAGGTCTATTTCGATGACATTCTAATTTATAGTCCACTCTAAAGTCTTATTTGGAGCACCTATAAGTTGTTTTCAATACATTAAGGAAGAAATAGTTGTATGTTAACTGAAAGATATGTAAGTTCTTTACTAACATAGTTTTTTTTTGGATTTATTGTATCTATTGATGGTGTTCAAGTTGATCAAAGTAAGATTTTTATGATTATTGAGTGGTTGACACCGAAAAACATTTATGATGTTTGGAGTTTTCATGGCTTTGTATCTTTTTATAGAAGATTCACCAAGAACTTAGTTTCTTTATCACACCCATTACAGAGTGCCTAAAGAGATGTACGTACTTTTCAGTAGATAGATGGGGTTTAAACCAATTTTCAATTATTGGAGTAAAAGATGATTGAAGCTCTAGTTTTGACATTACCAAACTTTCAGAAGTTGTTTGAAGTAAATTATGATGCTTCTGGGTAAGCATTGAGGGAGTTTTTATCTTTTTTTTTAGTAAGAAACTGTTTAGTTCGAAGAAGAATTATTCCACCTATGATTTGGAGTTTTACATTATTGTTCAGACTCTAAAGCATTGGAGCCACTATCTCATGTACAAGAAGTTTATTTTAATTATTGATTATGAAGCTCTAAACTACATAAATGGGCAGCATAAGGTGAGTCATCTACATGCGAAGTAGGTGTTATTTTTGCAGGAGTTCACTTTTTCATTGAGACACCAATGGGGCAGCCTAAACAAGGTGATTGATGCTCTCAGTCGACGAGTAACTTTTCTTAGCACTATATGTGCCCATGTGCTGGGATTTGATACTTTTTATGAGCTGTATTCAGATGATTCCTCGTTTAGTTAAATTTATGTCGAGTTATCAAATGGAGTTAAATGAGATAACTTTATGTTTTTAAATGGTTATCTTTTTCATTATTTGTAACTTGGTGTTCCATATTGTTATTTGTGAGAGAATATAATTAGTGAATTACATTGTGAGGGGTATTTTGGATGGGATAAGACACTTGCAGATTATTATTGACCTAAATTACCAAGTCAGGTTTCTAACTTTGTCAAGAAGTGTGTTGTATGTCAGAGGTTCAGAGGGGCCTTATTGAATGCTAGGTTGTACACCCCGTTATCGGTTCCTGATGGTCTGTGGCTAAATGCGAGCATGGATTTTATATTAGGTTTACCTTGTACACCTCGTCATTATGCAAACCATTAGATCTTTAGATATAAAAAAATTTGCTAAGGCCATATTTGTTTTCTACTAGAAAAAAACATTAGCAATGCCTAGACATTTCTTTTACGTTAAAAAAAAGTTTAATCTGACACGCAATGTAGTGTGGGTTAATAATCTAGTTAACTAAAACTAAAACATTTAGAGTAACTACTATTTTAACCAACCTCACATTTCACTATTTATATCATTGTTTATAGGTTTTTTTTAATGTTATTCTTTCAAGTTTTGTTTCTAAAACATAAACTAAAAAATTTAGGGGTAACTGGTATTCATACAATGTAGCCAACCTCATATTTCATTGTTTATATCATTGTTCATAGTAAAAAAAATTTGGTTCATGAAATTATTACTTTTTTACAGTTTGTTCATTGCACATAATTTCTTTTTAATTTCATCTTTTCAAATTCTATTTTCACGAATCCGCTCCTAGAGAATAGTTTGTTACAGAAGATTCCATAGCAGTAGTTATTATTTTATGTGCTAATATTAATTTCTATTTATATTCTCTCTTATACCCAGCGTGTCATGAAGTATTTTCACCTTACCATAAAGATTTATTTTATAAAATACAATTTAAGTTTGTTGTAAAAAAGAAGAATATAAAAGACCAAAATTAACAACAATAAAAAAAACATAACATTTAAAATAACCATAAAAAATTGAAATTCATTCCTCATGTTTTGAGTTTGACACATTTGGCCCTGTTTGTTTTAGATTTTTATGTTTCAATCTAAAATTTTATTTTTGTCATGTTTTAGTGCTTAAATGTTGAAAAAAAAGAGAGGAAGTGAATGAAAAATGATGAGGAGATAAAATGATGCGAACCCAGTGGATATAAAGATTCAGAAACTCATATTCAAATTGACTCTTCTTAAGAAAGCTAAGATCATGTTTGTAATTGAGTTTAACACAACAATAACCTATATTGAGGCATCAAAATTATAAGTAACTAAGACCCAACCCAACACCTATAAAGAGAAATGAAGTATAGAAGAAGCTACGAAGGTTGGTGTATTCTTTGATAAGTCAGAATACTTTAATGAAGAACCAAAAAGTATGAGCAAAACATCACACACACAATAATAATTGTTGAAATCAAAGTCTTTCATAAAATAAAAAAAAACTAAATAAAAGTTATATAACCCTATTTATAACAAGTAAAAAAATCCTAAATAATGATGGAAAAACAATAAAAAAAGCTCTAAATAAAATAGGAAAAAGAATCCTAAATCAACTAGAAAACTAATATAAGTCTTGTACAATAGTTTTTGGACCTTATCACAAGGCCTTTTTGATGTTTAATTTCTTAGAAATTTTAACCCTACAAGACCTCTGGAAACTTTTGGTAAATTTTCACCTCAATTTAACGATCAAATTGAAATTTATATTCGTTTAAGTAAAATAGTGCATTAAAAAAATAAGCTCAAAATCACCTATAATGCTGAAATTAATTAGCTCACCAATTTGAAATAATTAGTTATTTCAAATTACCAAAATTAAAAAAACTATCGCCATAATCTTCACAACTCCCATCATAAATAAAAAAAACCCCATAATACAATTCAAAATGAAAAGCTCATATCTTGAAAAACCCAAATTCTTACAAAAACAAATAGAATTGCAAGAATCCTAAAAAAATTCTAATCTTGAAAAACTCAAATCTTAAAATATAGAAACCAAGTGGAATTGAAAAAGAAAGAGGAAGAAAAAAATGGATAATTTTATCTATCTGGTTTGGTCTGCCAAGATCAAAAAAGAAAAAAGGAGAAAAAGAAAAAGGGAGAAAAAAGGATTTTTTTATTAAAATTTTAATTTTACATTGACATGATATATAAAATATAATTTGTTAAGAAATGTAGACAAAATGTTACCACAATCAAATCGTGGAATGGTCAAAATAATTAAAAAAAGAAGAAGTTAAACGTCTATAAGATAACATTTAGGAGGAAGAATAGCTTCATGGATCTTATAGCATTTAAGATGATTGATTGGTGCAAAATTTTGCAATATAAAAAGTTTTGGTTGGAATATTGACATTCCAATATTTTTATATAAAAATAAAAAGAATAATTTTTAAATTCTTTTTTCTACTAACATCTCCGTTTTAATAGAAGGACAATTAGGTGAATATTCACAAAACCCTAAATCCCATATAAGTGTTTTGTTGTGAGTGATAGTTTTATTTTATTTTTTCAAATATAAATATATAGACATTTTCAACTTGTTTTTTGTGATAAAAAATTCCCAATAAGAAATTGAAAAGCTTACACATGTATTTAATTAAATAAATTAAAAATTATTCATGTTAATAAATATATAAAAATGCTATTGATGATAAGTAAATACTAAACTTGAAAAATTAAAAGATAGATATAAATTAAGATATTTGATCTCGCAACAGGTGTCATGTACTCAGTTGTGCCTAATAACTTTGTTTCTTTGAATAAATCTTTCATTTAATCAAACAATTATCTGTGTTCACAAAATGTAAAAAAAGATAATTATAGATAGCTAAAGACTAAATTCAAAAAATAAAGAGATAGATATAAATTAAGATATTTAATCTTGTAACATGTGTTATATACACAGTTGTATCTAATAACTTTGTTTCATAGAAAATTCTTTATTTAATAAAAGGATAACAAAATTTGTTCATGTTGTGTCGAGCGTCAAAGCTAATTTGTTTTAATGCTAAAAAAAATTGTTTAAACATCGCTAACGTGTTTCCTAAAAAATTAAATAGATTTTAATCATGAATTCAAAATCAACTGCATACTGGATGATATTTTTATCTAATATTAAGACAAAAATGTAATGGATTTACCTAAGTCAACCTTTATTAACTTGCGAATCCAAATGATATATCAATTATGCCATGGAATGAGACTTAATTAAAATAATAAATCTCTCATTAATATACTTAACTAACATATATGATTTGGATGAGTTACTTATGTGCATATAAGATTAGAGACAGTAGTTCATATAAAATTAGAGACAGTAGTTAAGTGAAACATATATGATATGTTTAGACAAAGAGTAATCACCTAACCATCTAGGAATCACATAAAGATGAGATTGATAAGTTATGTTATCTACCCAATTTATTTATTTTTTGTTAAGTTACTTAAAGTCATATGAATTAAATGAGATCCTAGCCTACTAGGAGATCTCAAAAAGATTTCTTGAATTAATTGTGAGGGCTATTAATTTGCAAAAAATAGGGGGAGACTAAGTTAAGATTAAAGACTTTATTTTAATTTGGTTATAAATATGTATGCATAAAATCAATACTAGCTATGAATAGGTTGATAGATTATCATGAGTAAAAAAGTATTTATCCCTACATAGCATACTTGATGCTAATAAATTGATTGAACTAAACTTCTTGGACTGATACTAAAATATAAAAATTGTTTTTAAATAAAAAAAATTATATGTTCTTGAAAATCTGATTCCTCATGTTCTTGATGAGGACACTAATAATAAAGTTAGGAATGAATATCAATGTCATATTGATATCGATGAGTAGGCTACATGTGTGATATTATCTAGCATATCACTTCAACTTTAAATACATCACGAGAATATGGATGTCCATATAATAATTAAACATCTCAAAGAGTTATTCGATACAATTAGATGCACCAAGAGATATGAGGCCTCTACAAAATTGTTCCACTGTAGGATAAAAGAGGGTTCCCCGATGAACACCTATATGTTGAGAATGATTAACTATTTTAAATAAATTAGGCCAATAGAGCTTTATCATGGACCATGAGTTAAGCGTTAACTTGGTTTTGCAGTTTAGGGGTATATGTCATCATTGTGGTAAGGAAAGCCAATAAAGATGGAACTAGAAATATTGTCTTATATTCATGAAAGCTAAAAATATTATTGAAGCTTATGCTTCATGTGTGTTTATTATTGAATAAAGGTAAAATGGACCTATAAATTGGTAATAAAGCAAAGGTTGTTGCATTAACTTTGCCAAATAGACTGATATTAGAATTTATAATTGTTATTATGTTCTAGTATTTTTTTTAGAACCATCATATATATTTTTAAAATGGATTTAAAATTATTATTATAGGCAAATGTTGTTCCTTCTATAATAATGATGTTTATTAAGGATCTGGCATTTATACAAATAGTTTGTACATATTTGATCTTGAGATGCACAAATTCAATATAAATAGCAAGAAAAACACATTAGATAATCAATATCTATATTATTTATGGCATTGTAGACTAGGTCATATCAATGAAACAAGAATAATTAAGTTACATAAAGAAGGATATTTGAACCTTTTGATTATGAATCATATGAAACTTGTAAAGCTTGTTTATTGGTTAAGATGACCAAAACATTCTTTACTAAAAAAGTGAAAGATCTATTGAATTATTTGGTCTAATATATACGGATATATGTGGACCAATAATGATTCGTGTCATAGATTGATATACATGTTTCATCATTGATAACTATATTGGATATGGTCATGTGTATTTGATGAAAGTCAACATCATTTGAAAGGTTCAAATAACTTAAAAATGATGTTGAGATACAAATTGAAAAGAGTATTAAAATAGTTTGATCGGATTGAGGTAGTGAATACTTGTATCGAGTATTTCAAGATTATTTAAAAGATAATGAGATTCTCTCATAATGGACATGTCCTAGAACATCATAACTTAATGGAGTTTTTGAAAGGAGAAATCATACCATATTGGATATGAAAAGGTCTATAATGAGTTATGCAGACATTCCACCTTCATTTTAGGGTCATGTCTTGCAAACTACTGGTTACCTTTTAAATAAGGTTTTATTAAAATTTGGTGATAAGACTTCATATGAGATATGAAATGATAAGAGACCAAATTTGTCATACTTAAAGATTAGGGGATGTAACGCTTATATGAAGCGTATAGTATCTGAAAAGTTAGGAGCTAAGTTAGATAATTATAAGTTTGTTGAATATCCAAAAGAGTCAGTTGGATATTATTTATACCATCTCATTGAGCAAAAGATCATGTTTATCTCAAAATATACTACTTTAAGCATGTTGAGTTTTGCAGAAGAAATCCCTAACATCGTAGACATATTTTGATACCAATTATTGTGAAAAACCTATAGCAATTATTAATGAATATTGCAATAAGAGAGAAACTACAAAGTATACAAGATTTAACGTTGTTCGACAATGTGTCTACATTTACAGGAGCGAGGAGCTTCTATTTTTTACTATGTTGAAATAGAGTTACATGATATGTATTTATAGTAGACCCTAAACCTCCCAAGAAAACCTAGTTGCCCAAGGAATCTTAACCATCCAAGGGGTATTAATAATCCTAATCCTAATCGTTTCGCTCCAACATCTGCCTATCAGCATGTGCCATGGTAAGCTTCCATCCAAATAAAACAAAAATTTGATTTCACAAATCTGCAAATTGTATGTCTACAAATTTTATTATACACTTAAAATTTTTCCCTTTGCTTTGCTTTTTCAGACACACTGTTATAAGTTCTGCGTCAATTGTGTTGTAACTGATGGAGAAGATGTTGCAAAGTTTCTCATCGTTAGTAAACCAGCTGAAAACTACTTTGGCTCAACCGTACATCATTACGGCTATGATAGGGAGTTCAAAAACCCCAATATGATCGCACCTCCAATGATAAACAAGCTCAACAAAACATGGATTTCTCAGGTTCAATTTAGAGCATTCATGTCTGGTAGTAATCGCTGTGAAGTTGCATCAGACAATATCGAGGGGACCCTTAACACATAACAACGCCAGCCACATGCATCAGACAGGCCTTCAAAAGCTGGTACAGGTGCTGCCTCATCAAGCACAGCAACATCAAATTAATCAATCCAGCAAATATTATTCCGCAGCGCCTATAGCTCCTGTATCTTTCAAAGAAACTGCCATAGAAACAGAGTTGAATCCACATGCATGCCATGTCAACTAGTGCAAAAAGGAAACTGGATTTTGATTCTTGCATTTCTCATCAAAGGCCAGTTTCTCATGTCTGCTAAGATCACTCTTGCTTAGATGTTGTTCTATTTCTAACTTTGCAATCAAACTGCTTCATATAGCTGAGCTAAATATTACTCAAAATAATTTTTCGGTGTCCACTAGTGTTGGGGATGTACCTAACAGCGAAACAGAAAAGCAAATAACCTCAACCAAGTCCTCTCAGCCCTGTGCACATGAGGACGTTAGCCAACCAATTAAAAAATAGCGTGGCAAGGAGACATTGCATTGATCAGAGGCACATTCTTTCCCATGCATGCTTTATCTCCAAATTGCCATTTCAACTGCGTCTGCAACTTTGATGCTCTTGTTGCAGCATCATTTTATCAATCATTGATCCCATATTGAATCCACTTCATTAATTATTCTCTTTCAAATGGAAAATTATGTTCATTTTATAGAACAAGTACACCCATTTGTTATGCTAGAAATCATATAATTTGAATATCTTCAAATGTATTATGCATCAAAGCATCCATAGAAACACTTGAATATCTTCAAATGAATCCCAAATCTATTATAAATGAACTTATCAACTACATTACACTTTTTGTGATGAAAAAACATGCACTGTTTCGGTTTTAAAATCTCGAAGAAGAGTTCTCCAAGTCTTATAAGAGACCTTCAAGCTGATTGTAATCTTATAAAAGAATTATTTTTACACAACAAGACACCATATGAAGGTATTGGAAGCTCACTTGAAGTGTAGTTAACTTTCTGGTTTTGATCAATTTATTGAGGAATGAAACCTTATCAATAATATATATCATCATTAAGAAAATCAAATGGCTCAATTAAGCTGTTAATTAATGGCTCAGTGTTTAAATTAGCAAAATAGATTCATGGAATTTCCGATTCTGATTTTACTTGCTGATTCATGGATTCTAAATGTATTGAGCAACCCATAGTTTTTCATTTTTCTTACCGATCCTCATGCAAATGCTATTCTTTTGTTCTTTTCCCCCTTCAAACTAGATTAGGGTTGCATGTGTTTCCAGCACTAGTAATCAATTTTAAATTTTCTTGCAAATGTTCCATACATATCATCACCCTGTGCTTCAATACCATAAGAATAGTTGCACCCCCCGCCCTCCTTCAACAATTAGACACACCATCGTTTACCATACAAACATTTATGAATTTAACTACAATTTCTAGAACATGCTATTTCGCATTTCTACCATGCAAGAACACACAAAACTTACGATGTTATTCAAACAGGATGTTTAGTTGAAAAGAATGAAGCATATTTGTTAAACAAAAAGTTGGATCGCATGATGGTCTTCACTTTTGCTAATAAAACTTGAGGCTGCTCTACCAATATGCACATGTTTTTGTGGATATAATGATATAGTTGGGCTTATGATAATAGGTGATTTCGAGCAGTCAGGTGTGGTTCTACTATAATTAGATGAGGATCTGCTCTGGACAGATTATATGAATGGTGTAGCAAATACATTTATGGACCAGTGGGACAGGTTTCGACTCAAGAGACTAAAACTTTTAATCTGACTGTTGGATCGTGCTGAAATATTTACAAGAGTATCCTGAGGTTGCTTTCCTCAAAATAATATGAAATTGCTATTCTGACTGTCAGATCTTTAGATTTCAAGAATCTCGTCTGAGGCCTTGATTTTGATAATTTTTATGATTTTCCTTGTTATTTTTGGATTTCCTACTTCTTTTGGATTTTATCCTTTCCTTCGTAATTTCAAGTTTTTGTTTTTTTTTTTCATAGTTAAGATAGGATTTCTAGCCTGTTTAAGGCTTTGTAAACCTTTTAAAGAGGCATACTTCAGTATTATTAATTAGAGAGAATAAATTAATGAATTTAGGGTTTATATCTGCCGCCCTTTTCGCTCATAAAAAAAACATGTGTTCTTTGTTTCTTATTGTCTTTAGCTTCCACCCGTATCATATAATTTACATAAAGTCATAGTTTTGCTTTGTTGCTTGCTTATACCTATTCTCTAAAAATATCCATGATGTAAGCTTTCCCCCTATCATGTGCTACGCCAATTAGGTGTGTTTGCGAGTGTGGTTCCAATTGCTTTTCAAAGTGTTTTTCACTCGGAAATGCATCAAAATAATATTTTTTTATTTTTAAAAAATCATTTGTGATATCAGCGTATCAAAATGATCTGAAAACACAAAAAAATATATTAATTTAAAACAAATAAAAAATTAAAAAAAATTCAAAAATATTTTTAAAATGCAAAAACAAACAGTACCTAAGTTCATTTGTATAAAGATTTAAAGATTGCACGCTCAATCCATCTAGTTTTAGTTTAAAGGATAATAAGGGCATATGCACTGTTTGT
>Ga0325400_1000075_pt1 | contig 56851 bp, 52 predicted proteins | sample PopdelMetagenome_2_FD_205662 | JGI IMG/M metagenome (GOLD analysis project Ga0325400, IMG submission 205662) | Populus deltoides microbial communities from Bellville, Georgia, United States - Xylem-PdKOR-R1 | ecosystem: Host-associated > Plants > Phyllosphere > Stem > Wood/Secondary xylem... | reverse complement strand
GCTGGCGCCGCACATGACGGTGGCGCTGCTGGAGGCGGAGGACCGGCCGGGCTACCATTCCACGGGCCGCTCGGCCGCCTTCTGGTCCGAGACGTACGGCGGCCCAGGCGTTCAGCCGCTGACCACCGCCTCTGGGCCTTTCTTGCGCGACGGCGGCTTCCTGTCGCCCATGGGCTCGCTCCACCTGGGGCGGAGAACGGACGGGCGGCTGGCCGACGTGCTGCTCGCCGCCTTTCGCGACTCGGGCGTGACGCTGGAGGCGGTGGACCCGGCCGGGCGGGTGCCGGGCCTGCGGCCCGAATGGACGCTGGGGGTGTGGGAACCGAGCTGCGCCTATATCGACGCAGGCGGCCTGCACGGGCACGCGCTGGCCCGCGCCGCGCGCGGCGGCGCGCGGCTGGTGACGGGGGCGGCGCTGCGCGGGGCCGAGCGGCGCGACGGGCGCTGGCTGCTCGACACGGCGGCGGGGCCGGTGTCGGCCGAGCTGCTGGTGAACGCGGCCGGCGCCTGGGCGGACGCTGTGGCGGCGATGGCGGGCGCGCGGCCGCTGGGCATACGCCCCTATCGGCGCACGGTGGCGCAGGTCCGCACCGATCCGCCCGCGCCCGCCGGCCTGCCGCACGTGATCGACCTGGCCGGCGGCTTCTACTTCAAGCCGGAGGCGGGGGGGCGGCTATGGCTGTCCCCGCACGACGAGACGCCGTGCGAGGCGGGCGACGCCGCGGCGGAGGAGCTGGACGTGGCGCTCGCGGTCGACCGGCTGGAGCGGGCGGTGGACTGGCGCGTGACGGCCGTGGAGCGGCGGTGGGCGGGCCTGCGCAGCTTCGCGCCCGACCGGCTGCCCGTCTACGGCTTCGACGCCCGCGTGCCGGGCCTGTTCTGGTGCGCGGGGCAGGGGGGCTTCGGCATCCAGACCGCGCCCGCCGCCTCCGCCCTGGCGGCCGCGCTGATCCTGGGGAAACAGGGACCGGCCGGGATCGATGCGGAGCGGTACGATCCCCGGCGGCTCGGCGTGTAGCCGAAGGCCACCCTATGATGCGACCGGGGTGACGCGGCCGTCCCGGTCGATGCGCCAGCTCCATCGCTCGGGCACGGCGCCGCTCGTCCGGGTCCAGCGCGCGGCGGTGAGGAGGCCCCGGCCCGTGTCCCAGGTCGGATCGCCCGAGGCTTCCACGTCGTGCCAGCAGGAGGACAGCAGCAGCCCGGCCGCCGGTTCGGGTCGGGGGCGGAGGCGGACCACGACCATCACCACTTCCTCGCCCGCGCCGCACATCCCGCCGGGCGTGCCGGGACGGGAGTCATAGGTCACGAGCAGGATCAGGGCCGCACCGGGACGCCGGCCCAGGAGGCGCGCCTCGCGCAGGACGCAGGTGTCGCACGTGCCGTACGCCCCCAGGGGCACGGCCACGCCGGACAGGTGAAGCTCCGTTCGGCCTGTCCGCTGGTCCAGCACCAGTCCCGGTTCGCCTGCCACCGCGACGCGGCGGGCTTCGGCCGGGACGGCGGTGGCCACCAGGAGCGGGGCGGCGAGGAACCACCCCAGGCCGTTCATCCCTGCCCCGCCGCGACCGCCGCGTCGCTGGCCAGCCGGTCCGCCCGCTCGTTGTCGGGGTGGCCGGCGTGACCCTTCACCCATTGCCAGTCGATCCGGTGGCGCTGGGCGGCCGCGATCAGCGCCTGCCAGAGTTCGGCGTTCTTGACGGGCTTCTTGTCCGCGGTGCGCCAGCCGTTCTTCTGCCAGCCCTTCACCCACTTGGTCAGCCCGTCCATGACGTAGCGGCTGTCGGTGGACAGCTTCACGCGGCACGGGCGTTTGAGCGCGTTCAGCGCCTCGATGGCGGCGGTCAGCTCCATGCGGTTGTTGGTGGTGACGCGCTCGCCGCCCGACAGCTCCTTCTCCCGCTCGCCCGAGCGGATCAGCGCGCCCCAGCCGCCCGGGCCGGGATTGCCCTTGCACGCGCCGTCGGTGGCGACCTCCACCAGTGGCAGTTCCCCGTTCAACTCTGGCGTCACGCGATCTCCGGTCGATAGTGCGAAAGCCGGCGCCAATAGGCCAGCGGGTCCTTGCGCGTCACCAGCGCGTCGGCGGGCGTGTTCAGCCAGTCCCAGGCGCGGCTGAGCGCGAAGCGCAGGCACGCCCCCGCCGCCAGCGTGGGAAAGGCCGCCCGTTCCGCGGCCGACAGCGGGAAACGCTCCTCGTACCCGCGCATCAATGCCTCGCCCACGCCGGCCAGAGGCGCGCCGTCCGCGTCGAAGCTCCACGCCGTATGCGCCACCGCCAGGTCGTAGGCGCGCGCGTCGGTGCAGGCGAAGTAGAAGTCGATCAGGCCCGTCACCTCGTCGCCGTGCATCAGCACGTTGTCGGGGAACAGGTCGGCGTGGATGGCGCACTTGGCCAGCCCGCGCGGCCAGTCGGCCAGCACCGCGTCCAGCGCGCGTCCCATCCTGTCGCGGAAGGACGGCGCGATCCCGTCCAGCGCCGTGCCGCACCGCTCGAACAGCGGGCGCCAGCTGTCGGGGCCCATGGTGTTGGGCCGGGTAAGCGCGAAGTCGGCTGCCGCCGCGTGCATCGCTCCCATGGCGCGCCCGGCCGATAGCGCCTGGGCAGGCGTTGGCCGGCTGAGCGACACGCCGGGCAGGAAGCGGATCAGGCAGGCGGGCCGCCCCTCCAGCTTCTGGATCGCGCGGCCGTCGCGGTCGGCCACGGCGGGCGGCACGGGCAGCCCGCGCGCCGCCAGGTGATCGAGCAGAGCCAGGAAGAAGGGCAGGTCGCCCGCCGCCACGCGCTTCTCGTAGAGCGTCAGGATGTAGCGGCCGGCGGTGGTGTCGACCAGGTAGTTGGTGTTCTCCACCCCCTCGGCGATGCCCTTGGCGCTGGTCAGCTCGCCCGCGTCGTAGCCGCGCAGGAAGGCCGCCAGCGCCTCGGCCGGCACGGGCGTGTAGACGGCCACGTCAGGCCGCCCGGACCAGCCCGCTGTCCGTCGTCCCGGCGGCCGTCTGCTCCAGCCCGCGGGGCAGCTTGAACGCCACCGTCTCGCGCGTCTGCTCCACTTCCTGCTCGGCCACGTCGAAGCGGGTGGACAATCGGTCCACCAGCTCGCGTACCAGCACCTCGGGCGCGCTGGCGCCGGCGGTGATGCCCAGCGTCGCCACGCCTTCAAGGAACGCCCAGTCCAGGTCGTCGGCGCGCTGGATCAGGCGCGCGGGCGTGCCCTCGCGCTCGGCCACCTCGACTAGGCGCACCGAGTTGGACGAGTTGGGCGCGCCGATCACCAGCACCGCGTCGCACGCCGCCGCGATCACCTTCACCGCCGCCTGCCGGTTGGAGGTGGCGTAGCAGATGTCCTCGCCCCGCTGGCTCTGGACCAGCGGAAAGCGGTGTTGGATCGCGGCCACGATCTCGGCCGTGTCGTCCACCGACAGGGTGGTCTGCGTCAGGAAGGCGAGGTTGGCGGGGTCGGCGGGCGCCAGCCCGGCGACGTCCTCCACCGTCTGCACCAGCGTCATCGCGCCCGCCGGCACCTGGCCGAACGTGCCGATCACTTCCGGGTGGCCGGCGTGGCCGATGAACAGGATGTGCCGCCCGGCCGCCACCAGCCGCTCGGCCTGGCGGTGCACCTTGCTGACCAGCGGGCAGGTGGCGTCGAGGTATTCCAGCCCGCGCGACGAGGCGTCGGCCGGCACCGACTTCGGCACGCCGTGGGCGGAGAAGACCACGGGCGCGTCGTCGGGGACCTGATCCAGCTCCTCCACGAACACCGCGCCCTTGGCCCGAAGCGAGTCCACCACGAAGCGGTTGTGGACGATCTCGTGGCGGACATAGACGGGCGCGCCGTGCTTCTCGATGGCCAGCTCCACGATGCGGATGGCGCGGTCCACGCCGGCGCAGAAGCCGCGCGGCGCCGCGATCAGCAGTTGCAGGACGGGCTTGTCGGCGGACGTTCGGGCGGGCTGGGGGGACAGGCTGCTCACGGCGCGCGGCTTACGCCATTGCTTGCGCGCGCGAAAGGCGGTTCCTATGGCTCGCGGCCTTGCTTCCCGGAAGGTTCCCCGCGTGCGTCCGTACCTTGTCACCGCCTCTACCCTGGCCGCCGTCGCGCTGGCCGGCTGCGCTCGCCAGGGGGAGCTCGACGCGTCGGGCGGCATCACGGCGGTGCGGTCGGCCTGCCCGACGGTGGCGGTGCCGGCGGGCACGGGCGACGTGACGCTGTTCGACCCCGCTAACAGCCGCGAAGCGTCGGCGGTGGACGTGACCGCCACCGTCACCGACGTGAAGTCCACCTGTGCCGACGCGGGCGACCAGATCGTGACGGACGTGACGTTCCAGGTCCAGGCGCGGCGCACGCGGGGCACGGAAGCGGCCCGCGACGTGGTGCTGCCCTTCTTCGTCACGGTGGTGCGCGGCGGATCGGCGGTGGTCGCCAAGCGGGTGGGGCGCGTGAACGTCCACTTCGACGCGGGCCAGGCGCGCGCCGCGGCCGACGGGCGCGGCCAGGCCTATGTGTCGCGCGCCGCCGCCACGCTGCCCGCCCCCATCCGCGAGCGGCTGACCCGCCGGCGCAAGGCGGGCCAGGAGGATGCGGCCATCGACCCCTTGAGTCAGCCCGAGGTGCGCGACGCCGTGGCCGCCGCCAGCTTCGAGGCGCTGGTGGGCTTTCAGCTGACGGAGGAGCAGCTGCGCTACAACGCGCAACGGTGACGGGCACAGCGGCGATCCCCCACCCGTGAATCGTTGACAGGGCGGGCGGGCTCGCCCATCCCGGCCGGCGTCGATGCCGGGCAACCGGCGGCGGCGCGCGGGAGAGCGTTCCCCGGTCCTTGCAGGGCCGGCACGGGGGCCGCCGAAGGAGCAACCGCCCCGGAATCTCTCAGGCAAAAGGACCGCGCGGCCCCTAGACGCTCTGGAAAGCGCTCCCGCCCTCGCCGGGCAGGAGCCACCGAAGGGGTAACCTCGCGCCCATTCGCGGGGGAAAGCTCTCAGGTTCCGTGACAGAGGGGGACGGGCCGGCCGCCGCCAGCGGTGCCGGTGCTTGTCCTTATCCTGCCGGAGCCGCCCCGTGAGCCAGAACGAACCCACCGTCGAGACTCGCGAGGGCGTGCCTGTTCCCGCCGAGCCCGATCCCCGCCTGTCCGCCGCCGCGCCGGACGAGGCCGGCGAGGAGCTGCCGCCCGAGCCGCTGCCGCTCGACGCGTGGCACCGCGCGCGCGGTGCGCGCATGGTGCCCTTCGCCGGCTACCTCATGCCGATACAGTATCGCGGCATCATGGCCGAGCACCTGTGGTGCCGGGAGAATGCGGGGCTGTTCGACGTCAGCCACATGGGCCAGGTGACGGTGTCCGGCCCCGACGCCGCGCGCGAGCTGGAGCGCGTGCTGCCCGGCGACGTGGCGGGGCTGGGGCAGGGGCGGATGCGCTACTCGCTGCTGCTGGCCGACGACGGCGGCATCCTGGACGACCTGATGGTCACGCGGAGGGGAGACGACTTCTACGTCGTGGTCAACGGCGCCACCAAGTACGACGACCTGTCCTACCTGTTGGACAGCGTGTCCGACGAGGTGACGCTGAACCTGGCGGGCGAGCAGGCGCTGCTGGCGCTCCAGGGGCCGAAGGCGGTGGATGCCCTGTCCCGGCTGGTGCCGGGCGTGGCCGACCTGGTGTTCATGACCGCCGGCGCCTTCGCCTGGCAGGGGCACGAGCTGTGGATCAGCCGCTCCGGCTACACGGGCGAGGACGGGTTCGAGGTGTCGATCCCGGCCGACGCCGCCACCGCCTTCGCCGACACGCTGTACGCCGAGCCGGAGGTGGAGCCCATCGGGCTGGGCGCGCGCGACTCGCTCCGGCTGGAGGCGGGGCTGCCGCTCTACGGGCACGACCTGGACCCGGCGGTGACGCCGGTGATGGCCGACCTGGGCTTCGCGCTGTCCAAGCGGCGGCGCGAGGCGGCGGACTTCGCCGGGGCCGCGCGCGTGCTGGCCGAGCGGGAGGCGGGGCCGGCGGTCCGGCGCGTGGGCCTCATGGTCGAGGGGCGCCAGCCCGTGCGCGAGGGCGCGAGCGTGACGGGCGAGGACGGCGGCGCCGTCGGCCGCGTCACGTCCGGCGGCTTCGCCCCTTCGCTGAACGCGGCCATCGCCATGGCCTATGTTCCCGCCGCCCTGGCCGCGCCGGGCACCGTGGTCTCGCTGGAGCAGCGCGGCCGCGCGCACCGCGCGACGGTCGCCCCCATGCCCTTCGTTCCCCACCGCTACGTCCGCCACAGGAGCTGAACCCATGCCGCGCTATTACACCCAGGACCATGAGTGGATCGACGTGGAGGGCGAGGTCGGCACCGTCGGCATCTCCGACTACGCGCAAGGCCAGCTGGGCGACATCGTATTCGTGGACGTGCCCGCCGACGGGCGCGAGCTGGCCAAGGGCGACGAGGCCGCCGTGGTCGAATCGGTCAAGGCCGCCTCCGACGTCTACGCCCCCGTCTCGGGCCGCGTGCTGGAGGGCAACCCGGCGCTGACCGACGACCCCTCGCTCGCCAATTCCGATCCGGAGGGCGAGGGCTGGTTCTTCCGCGTCACGCTCACCGACCCGGCCGAGCTGGACGAACTGATGGAAGAAGCCGCCTACGAGGCGTTCGTCGCCAAGCTGTAGAGACGCGAGAGCCCCTCCCCCGTGTCGGGGAGGGGAGGAGACCCGAATGCGCTACCTTCCCCTGACGCCCGCCGACCGGACGGAGATGCTGGCCGTGATCGGCGCGGCCTCCGTCGACGCGCTGTTCGCCGACGTGCCGGAGGCCGCGCGCCTCGATGGCCCGATCCGCGGGCTTCCGAACCACGCGTCCGAGCTGGCGGTGGAGCGTCACATGGCCTCGCTCGCGCGCCGGAACACCGTGGCGGGCGAGGTGCCCTTCTTCCTGGGCTGCGGCGCGTATCGGCACCACGTGCCCGCATCCGTCGACCACCTGATCCAGCGCGGCGAGTATCTGACGGCCTACACGCCCTATCAGCCCGAGATCGCGCAGGGCACGCTCCAGATGCTGTTCGAGTTCCAGACCCAGGTCGCGCGCCTGCTTGGCACGGACGTGGCCAACGCGTCGATGTACGACGGCTCGACCGCCTGCTGGGAAGCCGTCGTCATGGCGCGGCGCATCACGCGCCGGGGCAAGGCGATCCTGTCGGGCGGGCTCCACCCGCACTACGTCTCGGTCGCCAGGACCATGGCGAAGTACACGGGCGATGCGCTCGACACCCGCGCGCCCGACCTGTCGGCGGACACCGACGTGGATGCGCTGATCGCGGCGGTGGACGACGACACGAGCTGCGTCGTGGTGCAGTACCCCGACATCCTGGGCCGGATCGCCGACCTCCGCCCGCTGGCCGACGCCTGCCACGCGAAGAAGGCGCTGCTGATCGCGGTGGTGACGGAGCCCGTGGCGCTGGGCGCACTCAAGTCACCGGGCGAGATGGACGCCGACATCGTGGTTGGCGAGGGCCAGTCGCTTGGCGTGGGGCTCCAGTTCGGCGGGCCGTATGTCGGCCTGTTCGGCTGCAAGCAGAAATATGTGCGCCAGATGCCCGGCCGGCTGTGCGGCGAGACGGCGGACGCGGACGGCAAGCGCGGCTATGTGCTGACGCTCTCCACGCGCGAGCAGCATATCCGCCGCGAGAAGGCGACCAGCAACATCTGCACCAACTCGGGGCTCTGCGCGCTGGCCTTCTCGATCCACATGACGCTGCTGGGCGAGAAGGGGCTGCGGACGCTGGCGGCGGCGAACCACGCGGGCGCGTGCGCGGCGGCGGACCGGCTGGCCCGCGTGCCGGGCGTCGAGCTGGTGACGCCCGCCTTCTTCAACGAGTTCACGCTTCGCCTGACGCAGGAGGCGGGGCCCGTGGTCCGCACGCTGGCGGAGCGCGGCATCCTGGCGGGCGTATCGCTGGGCCGGCTCTATCCGGGCGAGGAGGCGCTCGCCAACGGCCTGGTGGTGGCCGTGACGGAGACGACGACGGCGGACGACGTGGAAGCGCTGGCGACGGCGCTGGAGGAGGTGCTGGCATGACGATCAACGCGAGCGGCTGGAAGCCCGAGATGACCGCCGGCACGGGCGGCGCCCCCGCCACCTCCACCGGCAATCGCGCGCTGATGCTGGAGGAGCCGCTGATCTTCGAGATCGGCTCGGCCGAGACCACGGGCGTCGATTTCGCGGATGCGCCCACCCCCGCGGCGGACCGGCTGGGCGGCCTGGCGCGCGAGGCGTCCATCGGCCTGCCTGGCCTGTCGGAGCCGGAGGCGGTGCGCCACTACACCCGCCTCAGCCGCCAGAACTACGCCATCGACTTGGGCCTGTTCCCGCTGGGCAGCTGCACCATGAAGCACAACCCGCGCTTGAACGAGCGCGTGGCGCGGATGCCCGGCTTCGCGGACGTGCACCCGCTGCAACCCGTGGACACGGTGCAGGGTGCGCTGGAGGTGATCCGCCAGCTCGCGCACTGGCTGGTGACGCTGACGGGCACCGCGGCCGTCGCCATGAGCCCCAAGGCGGGCGCGCACGGCGAGCTGTGCGGCATCCTGGCGATCAAGGCCGCCTTGGAAGCCAGGGGTGAGGGCGGCCGCCGCGTCGTTCTGGTGCCCGAGAGCGCGCACGGCACCAACCCCGCCACCGCCGCCTTCGCTGGCTTCGCGGTGGAGGACATCCCCGCCACCGCCGACGGCCGCGTCGACACGGACGCGCTGGTGGCGCGGCTGGGCCCCGACGTGGCCGGCGTGATGATCACCAACCCCAACACCTGCGGCCTGTTCGAGCGCGACCTGAAGGCGATCAGCGACGCGGTCCACGCGGCCGGCGGCTATGTCTACTGCGACGGTGCGAACTTCAACGCCATCGTGGGGCGCGTCCGGCCGGGCGACTTGGGCATCGACGCCATGCACATCAACCTGCACAAGACCTTCTCGACGCCGCACGGCGGCGGCGGGCCGGGCTCCGGGCCGGTCGTGTTCTCGGCGGCGCTCGCCCCCTTCGCGCCGCTGCCTTTCGTGGAGGAGCACGACGGCCAGCTCGTGCTGGTCGAGGAGGAGACGGCGGGCGAGCATCACGCGCAGAGCTTCGGCCGCATGGTCGCCTTCCACGGCCAGATGGGCATGTTCACCCGCGCGCTGGCCTATATCCTCAGCCACGGCGCCGACGGCCTGCGCCAGGTGTCCGAGGACGCGGTGCTCAACGCCAACTACGTGCTGCGCTCGCTGGAGGACGTGCTGGACGCGCCCTTCGCGAAGGCCGGGCCGTGCATGCACGAGGCGCTGTTCTCCGACTCGGGGTTCCCGGACGGCTTCTCGACGCTCGACGTGGCCAAGGGGCTGATCGACGAGGGGTTCCACCCCATGACCGTCTACTTCCCGCTGGTGGTGCACGGCGCGATGCTGGTGGAGCCGACCGAGACCGAGTCGCGCGCGGCGCTGGACCAGTTCGTGCGTGCGCTGCGCTCGGTGGCGGAGCGGGCGAAGGCGGGCGACGCCTCGCTCAAGACCGCGCCGCACTTCGCGCCCCGCGCCCGGCTGGACGAGACGCGCGCGGCCAGGAAGCCCGTGCTGGTGTGGGAGCCGGCCGACCTGCCCCAGGCCGCCGAGTAGCGGCCTTGTGGGAGGCGCTGTTCCGCGCAGCCAACCTCCTGGCGGTGGTCGGCTGGGCGGTGCTGCTGCTGGCGCCGGCCCGTGCGGGCACGGTGCGGACGGCGGGGGTCGGGCTGCTGGCGGCGCTGTACGTCGCGGCGGTGGCGGGGCTGGTGTCGGGCGCCCTCGACCCGGTACGCGACGGCCCGCCGCCCGACCTGGCCGACTATAGCGTGGCCGGGCTGCGCCGCCTGTTCGCCAGCGACGGCGGGGTGGCGGTGGGCTGGGTCCATTACCTCGCGCTCGACCTCATGGCCGGGTGCTGGATCGCGGGCGAGGCGGCGGCGCGGGGGTGGCACCGCGTCGCGGCGGCGCCCGTGCTGCTGCTGACCTTCCTGGCGGGGCCGGCGGGCGTGCTGCTCTGGCTGGTGCTGCGTACGCGCCGCGTCACAACGCGGTAAGCGCCACCGTGGCGCCCAGGATCACGCCGGGCGTGTTGGCCAGCACCAGCGGCCAGTCCCGCACCGGGCGGAAGAAGCCGTAGCATACCCACAGCGAACAGTTCACCACGGCGGCCAGCGGCTGGACCACAGAGCCCGGCTGCCCGGCCAGGTTCAGCCGGATCTGGTCCAGGTAGGACAGGTACATCGCCACCGACGTCAAGGTCGCGACCCACCCCAGCACGCGCAATTGCCGTTCGCTCATTCCCGTGCTCCCGTCCGAACCCGCCGCTACTCGTCGTCGCCCGCGCGCAGCGTGACCGGGCGGCGGCCCAGCGTCTCGCGCCACACGATCACCAGCCCGGCCGCGACGATGATCGGCGCGCCTGCCCAGGTGGCGGCGGCGGGCAGCGCGCCGAACGCCAGCCAGCCCAGCAGCGTCGCCCATAACAGGCTGGAATAGTCCATCGGTACCACCACGCCCACGGGTCCCAGCTTGAGCGAGGTGGTCATGGCGATCTGCGCCAGCCCGCCCGCCACGCCGACGCCCACCAGCATCGCCCAGGCCAGCGGCCCGTGCGGCCTGGCCGCGACGGCGTAGACCAGGCCGAGCGGCAGGAGCGACAGGACGGAGAACCAGAAGACCGTGGTCAGCGCCGCCTCCGTCCGGCCGATGCGGCGCAGCAGGATGGTGATGACCGCGGTGAGCAGCGCGGCCAGCAGCCCGCACGCCGCGCCCAGCGGCGGGAAATGACTGTTCGGCCCCGGCTGGACGACGATCATCACGCCCAGGAACCCCGCCGCCACCGCGCCCCAGCGCCACCGCCCCGTCGGCTCGCCCAGCACGACGGCGCCCAGGATCGTGGCGAAGATCGGCACGGTGAAGCCGATGATCGTGGCTTCGGCCAGCGGCAGCATCAGGATGGCGGTGAAGGTGAAGGCCATGCTGGTCAGCCCCACCGCGCACCGCGACACGTGCGCCCCGAACCGCGCGGTCCGCACGGACGTCAGCCCCGGCCCGGCGGCGATCACCGCCGTGACGACCAGCGCCGCGCCGAACTGGCGAAAGAACAGGATCTCCCCCAGTCCCGCGCCGGCGCCTTCGGCCAGCTTGATCGCGACGTTCATCAGCGCGAACAGCGCGACGGATACCAGGCGCAGGCCGATGGCGGGGAGGGTGCGGTCGCCGTTCACCCGCCCCGGTTAGGGGACCTCGCCCCAGCCGCAACCCCCGCCGTCAGCCGCACGCCCAGTCGAACCGCATCCCGCCGAAATCCAGCTGCGCGTTGCCGCCGCCGAAATTATAGCCGCCCATCCCCTCCTCGAACTCGACGTAGAAGGGGGAGAAGTCGTCCGGGATCGCCTGGCACGGCATCATGGTGCCGCCGACGTGGCACGAGGAGGCGAAGCCCCTTGCCCACTCGTGTTCCTGGAAGTCGACGGGCTCTCCGGGGCCGGCGGCGTTGTAGAGGAACGACGCGTAACCGGACGCGGTGGGCTCGTCGGAATAGTCTTCCTCCGGCGCCAGCCCCGCATTGGGGTCCTCCGCGCGCTCCGTCGCGCGCAGCGGGCGGTGGATAGGAAAGGGGTCGGCGACGTCCTGGAATCGCGCCCGCCCGCCGAACGCCTCGTACGCCGGGGCCGAGCCGTCGCGCAGCCAGGCGGGGGCAGGCGCGCCGGAGGCCAGGGCGGGATCGCGGGGCGGCCGGCAGGAGGGCCCGGCATACTCCGCTTCCGTCAGCAGGATCACCGCATAGGCGTAGTCAAGGATGTCGCGCATCCGGTGGAGCCGCGGGTGTGCGTCCGCGCCGTCCAGCGCGTCCGCCGCCACCGCGTCCGGCCCCGCGCCGCCGTCGTTCCCCTCCGCCGGCGTGGCGAAGAAGCTGAGCGCCACCACCTCAGGCCCGTGCACCCGGTATCCCGGCGGCAGCTTGAGCGTGAAGCCGTGCATCAGCGGCCAGCCCGTCACCGGATCGCGGGGCCATTGTTCCGGCCGGATGCCGGGCGGCAGGCCGAAGCACCAGCCGTCGGCCGTCCGGTCGGGCTCGCCTTCGCGCCACGGCCCGATCTCCAGGTCGTAGGCGCGGACGGCCGCGTCGCTCACGCCATCCCCCATTCGCGCTTCACCACCCGCTCCAGCACCGCCAGCGGCATGGCGCCGCGCCCCAGCACCGCGTGGAAGCGCTTGGGCTCGTAGCCGGGCCGCTTGGCCGCCGCGTCGCGCAGCCGCGTCCATACGGTATGCCCGATCTTGTAGCTGCACGCCTGGCCCGGCCAGACGGTGTAGCGGTCGATCTCGCCCTGGCTGCGCCCGCGCGCGATGCCGGTGGTGGCGATGAGGTAATCGGTGGCCTTCTCGCGGCTCCACCGCTTGGAATGCATCCCCGAATCGACCACCAGCCGCGTCGCGCGGAACAGCAGCGATTGCAGGTAGCCGACCTGGCCCAGCGGGTCGCCCCGGTACATCCCCATCTCGTCGGCCAGCTGCTCGGCGTAGAGCGCCCAGCCCTCCGTATAGCCGCTGAACCCGCCGCGCCTGCGGATCAGGGGAATGTCCTGGCTTTCCAGCGCCGCCATGACCTGGAGATGGTGGCCCGGCACCGCCTCGTGGTGCGTCAGCGTGGCCAGCCCGAACTTGGGCCGGTCGAACGTGTCGCGCAGGTTGATGTAGTAGATGCCCGGCCGGCTGCCGTCGAGCGAGGCGGCCTGGTAGTAGCCGCCGGGCGCGCCCGCCTGGATCGTCGGCGGCACGCGCCGGACCTCGACCGGGGCCTTGGGCAGCGAGGCGAACATCTCGGGGAGCCGCGCCTGCATCGCCCGGATCTGCGCGTTCAGCTGCGCCAAGAGCTGCTCGCGGCCGGGGTCGGTGTTGGGGTAGAGTTGGTCGGGCCGCTCGTTCAGCGCCACCAGCCTTTGGCCCACCGTGCCGGTCGTCATCCCCTGAGCGCGCAGGATCGCGTCGATCCGCCCAGAAATCTCTGCCACCTGCGCCAGGCCCAGCCGGTGGATCTCGTCGCCCGTCATCGACACGGTGGTCGCGGCCTCCGCGGCGGCGGCGTAGTAGGCGTCGCCGTCGGGCAGGCGCCAGCACCCTGCGTCGTGCACCGCCTTCGCGCGCAACTCCGCCACCAGCGCGCGCTGGCGGGCGAGCGCGGGGAACACCTCGCGCTCGACCACGGCCGTCGCCTTCGCCACCCGGTCGTTGGGCAGCTTCGCGGCGGCGAGCTTGGTCGCCAGGCTGCGCACCATCACCGTGTCGGCGGCGGGCGTGCCCGTCACCGCGTCCAGCTGCTTCAGCGTCGTGTCCAGGATATAGTCGGGCGCGAACACGCCGCGCGCGGCGTCGGCGCGCTGGCGCGCCGTGCTGTCGTCGATGGCCTTCGGAAAGGCGGACAGGCGGGCGAGATACGCGTCCGCCTCGGCCGCGTCGCGCACGCGCGCCTGGCTCTCGAGGAAATCGGGCACGTCGCGGTACGGCCCGGTCAGCTGGCTGAGGATATAGGGGCTGAACCGCCCCAGGCTGTTGCCGTAGGGAAAGCGCTCGGCCCCCCGCACCGCGCGGGAGAGCTGGTAGAGCACGATCTCGCGGTCCAGCGCCGACGCTTCCGACAGGCCACGGTCGCCGAACGCCGTCAGCTCGCCCAGCTCCGCCTTGGCGCGCGCCAGGTCGCGCGCCTCGCCGGCGGCCGAGCGGTCAGACAGTTGCGAGCGCAAGGGCGCACGCTCGCCCGTGTCGAGCCCCAGCGAGCTGGCCTGCTCGGGCGACTCCGCCAGCCGTGCGTAGAAGAAGCGGTCGAGCAGCTGGCGCAACGCGGCGTCGCGCGCGCCGCTGCGGTCCTGGGCGATGCCGGCGGCGGGGAGTGCCGCGGCGGCGGCCGTGCTGGCTAGGAACTGGCGGCGCTGCATGGACGATACTCCCCTGGTCGGGCGGGGGTCTAGCCAGGGTGACGCCGGCGCGTCCAGCCGCTAGGGGCGCGGCCCATGGCCATCAAGCACGCGCTCCCCGTTACCCGCGAGAAGGATTTCGCCGCCTGGTATCAGGCCGTCATCGCGGAGGCCGACCTGGCCGAGGAATCGGGCGTGCGCGGGTGCATGGTGATCCGCCCCTGGGGCTACGGCATCTGGGAGCGGATGCAGCGCATCCTGGACGACCGCATCCGCGCGACGGGGCACGAGAACTGCTATTTCCCGCTGTTCATCCCCTTGTCCTTCTTCGAGAAGGAGGCCGAGCACGTCGACGGCTTCGCGAAAGAGATGGCGGTGGTGACGCACCACCGGCTGATCGCCGACGGCCAGGGCGGCCTGAAACCCGACCCGGCGGCGAAGCTGGAGGAGCCGCTGGTGGTGCGGCCCACGTCCGAGACGGTGATCGGTGCCGCCTTCTCCCGCTGGGTCCAGTCGTGGCGCGACCTGCCGGTGCTCATCAACCAGTGGGCCAACGTCGTGCGCTGGGAGATGCGCACCCGCATGTTCCTGCGCACCGCCGAGTTCCTGTGGCAGGAGGGGCACACCGCGCACGCCGCCGAGGCCGAGGCGCGCGACGAGACGCTGCGGATGCTGGAGGTCTATCGCGACTTCGCGGAGGACGCGCTGGCGATGCACGTGATCGCCGGCGAGAAGCCGGAGAACGAGCGCTTCCCCGGCGCGGTCGCCACCTACTCCATCGAGGCGATGATGGGCGACGGCAAGGCGCTCCAGGCGGGCACCAGCCATTACCTGGGCCAGAACTTCGCGCGCGCGCAGGACATCCGATACCAGTCCGCCGACGGCGGCCACGAGCTGGCGCACACCACCAGCTGGGGCGTCTCCACGCGCATGATTGGCGGGCTCATCATGGTGCACGGCGACGACGACGGCCTGCGCGTGCCGCCGCGCGTGGCGCCGTGGCAGGTGGTGATCGTGCCGCTGCTGCGCGACGGGCCGGAGGACGAGGCGGTGATCGCCTACGCCCGCGAACTCCAGGCGGAACTGTCGCGGGGACAGGCGCTGGGCGAGCCGGTGCGCGCGCTCCTGGACCTCAAACCCGTCAAGGCCGCGACCAAGCGCTGGTCCTGGGTCAAGAAGGGCGCGCCTGTCATCGTGGAGGTGGGCGGCCGCGACGTGGCGGGCGGCAACGTCTCGGTGATCCGCCGCGACCGTCTCTATCGCGCGGACGGCAAGCTGGACTCGGCCGTCACCCCGCGCGCCGACTTCGTGGCCGCCGCCGGCGCGCTGCTGGAGGCGGTGCAGGAGGCGCTCCACGCCGCCTCGGTCGAGCAGCTTCGCGCCAACGTGGTCCCTGCGTCCGACTGGGCGGCGGTAGAGGCGCATTTCGGCGGCGACGCGCGCGCGCCGGGCTGGCTGGATGTGGCGTGGTCGAAGCCCACGGGGCCTGCGCTTGACGCGGTGGTGGAGCGGCTGAAGGCCTTGAAGCTCACCATCCGCAACGCGCCGCTGGGCCAGACCGGCCACCCCGGCGACCCGTGCGTCTTCACCGGCGAGCCCGCGGTAGAGCGCGTGCTGATCGGGCGTGCCTATTAACATCGGTGAACGTCCGGCCATTTCGCCCGGGCGTTCGGGATAGGGCCGCCCGGTCACCCGTTCTCGCGAGTGGATTCGTGGGAGACGGGCATGGGTTGGGCGGTCGGCGGCGCGGTACTGGCGGGGCTCATCAGCACGGTGCTGACGGGCGCCAACGCCACCTTCTCCAAGAACCTGGCCCAGCCCATGACGGCGGGGCTGTTCATCCTGCTGGTCAACGCTCTGGGCCTGGTCGCCTGGGGCCTGTGGAAGGGCGGCATGAGCTGGCCGGAGAGCCAGGCGGTGTCCGAGATGCCGTGGTGGGCGTGGCTGGGCGGCATCGGCGGTGCCGCCATGCTGCTGGCCCAGCTGTTCATCGCCAAGGAGCTGGGCGCGGGCGCCTTCCTGGCCGTCACCGTGACGGCGGGCACGCTGACATCCATCGCGATGGACCATTACGGCTGGATCGGTTTCGACCGTCAGGCCGCGCACTGGGACCGGCTGGCCGGTGCCGCGCTGATGGTCGGCGGCGTGCTGCTGATCGCGCGCAACGGCGGGAGCTGGGGGCAGGCGTGAGGCGGATGACGCCGGGCGAGGGAAGGCTTATCTGCCGGTGATGCGAACGCCCAAGCCCGGCCAGGGTCTGCCCACCGCCAGCCAAGTCCTCGACTTCATCGCCGCCTCCGACCAGCCGGCGGGCAAGCGCGAGATCGCGCGCGCCTTCGGCCTGCACGGGGCGGAGAAGATCGCGCTGAAACGCCTGCTGGCCGACATGGCGGACGAGGGGCTGATCGACGCCTCGCCCGGCCGCGCCTTTCACCAGGCGGGCGGCGTGCCGCGCGTCACCGTGCTGCGCGTGGTGGACGCGGACGAGGGCGGGGTCTGGGCGGTGCCCGAACGGTGGGAGTCCGACGCGCCCGTCCCCCGCCTGCGCGTCCGCGAGCGGAAACGCGGCAGTCTCGGCGTCGGCCAGCGCGTGCTGGCGCGGACGGAGGAGGGGCCGCACGGCTGGGTCGCCCACCCCATGAAGACGCTGGCGCCCGCGTCCGAACAGCTGCTGGGCGTGCTGCGCGGCGACGGCGACCGGCTGTACCTCGCCGGCGTCGACAAGCGCGAGAAGCGCGAATACCCCGTGTCGGACGCGGGCGACGCCGGCCCCGGCGACCTGGTGCTGGCCGAGAAGGCGGGCCGCCCGCCGCGCATCACCGCGCGCGTCGTGGAGCGGCTGGGCGACCCCTTCGCGCCGCGCAGCTTCTCGCTCATCGCCATTCACAAGCACGGCATCCCCGACCGCTTCTCGGAGGACGCGCTGGCGGAGGCGGAGCGCGCGGCGGCACGGCCGCTGGGCGAGGGGCGCGAGGACCTGCGCCACCTCCCCATCGTCGCCATCGATCCCGCGGACGCCCGCGACCACGACGACGCGGTCTGGGCCGCACCCGACGACGACCCCGCCAACGCGGGCGGCTGGCGGGCCGTGGTGGCCATCGCGGACGTCGCCTACTACGTCCGCCCCGGCTCCGAGCTGGACCGCGAGGCGCGGCGGCGCGGTAATTCGGTCTACTTCCCCGACCGCGTGGTGCCGATGCTGCCCGAGACGCTGTCGGCGCACATCTGCTCGCTGGTGGAGGGCGAGGACCGGGCGGCGCTGGTCTGCCATCTGACGATATCGGTCTCGGGCGCATTGAAGTCGTGGCGCTTCACGCGCGCCACGATCCGCGTCGCCGCCAACATCGCTTACGAGGACGCGCAGGCGGCGATCGACGGCACGCTCGACCACCCCATGCTGGGACCGGCGCTCAAACCCCTATGGGGCTGCTGGGCCGCGCTGGCGAAGGCGCGCGACGGGCGCGAGCCGCTGGCGCTCGACCTGCCCGAGCGGCGCGTCATGCTGGACGCGGACGGCGGGATCGCGTCGGTCGCCGCGCGCGAGCGACTGGACGCGCACCGGCTGATCGAGGATTACATGATCGCCGCCAACGTCGCGGCCGCCAAGGCGCTTGAGACGAAGAAGGCGCCCGTCATGTACCGCGTCCACGAGCCGCCGTCGCGCGAGAAGCTGACCGCGCTCAAGGACTATCTGGAGACGTTCGGCGTCTCACTGGCGCTTGGCCAGGTGATCCGCCCCGCCACCTTCAACCGCGTGCTGGAACGCGTGGGCGAGGCCGACCACCGGCCCCAGGTGATGGAGCAGGTGCTGCGCACCCAGACGCAGGCCTATTACGCGCCGGAGAATCACGGGCATTTCGGCCTCGCGCTGGGCTCTTACGCGCATTTCACCTCGCCTATCCGCCGCTACGCCGACCTCCTGGTCCACCGTTCGCTGGTGGGGGCGTACGGCCTGGGCGAGGGGGCGCTGACGCCGGGCGAGGCGGGCGCGATGGACGTGATCGGCCAGTCGATCAGCACGCTGGAACGCCGCGCCATGGAGGCCGAGCGCGACACGGTGGACCGCTACGTCGCCGCCTTCCTGTCGACACGGATCGGCCAGACGGTGGAGGCGCGCGTCACGGGCGCCGCCAGCTTCGGCCTGTTCGCGACGGTGGAGGGGATCGGCGGCGACGGGCTGCTCGCCGCGCGCGACCTGGGACCTGAGTATTTCCGCTACGACGAGGCGGCCCGCACGCTGACGGGCGAGGAGAGCGGCGACAGCTACGCCGCCGGCCAGACGCTGCGGCTGCGGCTGGCGGAGGCGAACCCGGTGTCGGGCGCACTGCGCTTCGAACTGCCCGGCGCGGTCCCCGGCGACCCCGAGCCCGCGCGCGGCGGCCGCCCCCGCGTGATCCGGCGGCGGGGCCGGCCCGCCAACATCCGCCACCAGGGGCGGCGGCGCTAGGGGAGGGCGGAAGACCCGCCCGCCCCTCCGCCCGTCAGGCCGCGTCGAACTGGAGTCCCGCCAGCCGGGCGTAGAGGCCGGATCGTGCCATCAGCGCCGCGTGGTCGCCTTCCTCCACGACGCGGCCGTCGTCCATCACTACAATGCGGTCGGCGTTGCGCACGGTGGCCAGCCGGTGCGCGATGACCAGCGTGGTGCGCGTGCGCATCAGCCGCTCCAATGCCTGCTGCACCAGCTGCTCGCTCTCCGCGTCGAGCGCGCTGGTCGCCTCGTCCAGCAGCAGCAGCGGCGCGTCGCGCAGCAGCGCGCGCGCGATGGCCAGCCGCTGGCGCTGCCCGCCCGACAGCCGCGCGCCGCCCTCGCCCAGGTAGGTGTCAAGGCCTTGCGGCAGCCGGCGCAGGAACTCGGCCGCGTTGGCCGCCTCGGCGGCCGCCCACAGCCGGTCGTCGTCCGCCTCCCACAGGCCGTAGCGCAGGTTGTCGCGCGCCGACGCGGCGAAGATCACCGTCTCCTGCGGCACCAGCGCCACGCGCGCGCGGAGTTCGGCCGGGTCCGCGCGGCGCAGGTCCACGCCGTCCAGCATCAGCCGGCCCGATCCGGGGTCGTAGAAACGCTCCACGAGCTGGAACAGCGTGGACTTGCCCGCGCCCGACGGGCCGACGACGGCCACCGTCTCGCCCGGCCGGACGCTCAAGGTCAGCCGGTCGAGCGCCGCGTGGTCGGGGCGGGTGGGATAGCGGAACGTCACGTTGTCGAAGATCAGCGCACCCCGGCCGGGGCGGGGCAGGGGTTGCGGGTCGGCGGGCGGCCGGATCTCGGGCACCTCGCGCAGCAGCTCGGACAGGCGGCCCGCCGCGCCAGCGCCGCGCAGCAGGTCGCCGTACACCTCCGTCAGCGCGCCGAACGCGCCCGCCACGATCCCGCCCGTCAGAACGAAGGCCGCGATGGCGCCGCCCGTCAGCCGGCCGTCGGCGACGTCCTCCGCCCCCTCCCACAGCACCAGCACCACCGAGCCGAAGACCAGCCCGATCACCACCGCCGTCATGATCGCGCGCAGCAGCACGCGCCGACGCGCGGCGCCGAAGGTGCGGTCCACGATGGCGGCGAAACGCGCGGCCTCGCGATCCTCCTGGCCGAACGCCTGGACGACCTTCATCGCGCCCAGCACTTCGTTGGCGGCGGTGCCCAGGTCCGCCACACGGTCCTGGCTGTCGCGCGACAGGTCGCGCACGCGCTTACCCAGCACCACCATGGGCAGGATGATGACGGGGATGCCGAGCACTAGCAGGCCGGCCAGCTTGGGGCTGATCGCGAACAGGTAGATGAGCCCGGCCACGCCCGTGACGACGTTGCGCAGCGCGATGGACACGGTGGAGCCCACCACCTGCTCGATCAGCGCCGTGTCGGATGTCAGGCGCGACGCGATCTCGGACGGGCGGTTCTCCTCGAAGAAGCGGGGCGCCAGCCGCATCAGGTGGCGCTGCACGTCGCGGCGCAGATCGGCGATCACCCGCTCGCCCAGCCAGGACACGAAGTAGAAGCGGAACGCGGTGGCCACCGCCAGCACGCCCACGATCATCAGCAGGTAGTAGAAGGAGTGGGCCACCGCCGCTTCGGACGTGGCGCCCGCACCGAAGCCCCGGTCCACGATCCGCTTGAAGCCGTAGGGGATGCCCAGCGTGGCGGCCGAGGTGAACAGCAGCGCCACCACCGCCCCCGCGATATGGCCGGGATAGCGCGCGGCGTAGCGGAACACGGTGGAAAGGTCGCCCAGCCGCCGCCGCGCGGGCGGAGCGTCGGGGGGGGCTGCCGGGGGTCCGGCCGGTATCTGCTGGCTCGCCATGGAAGGGCCGGGCGTTAGCAGGGGGCCGCGAGCCGCTCAACGCCGCTTCCGGCGGGACGACGCCCCTCACGGAATAGCCCGTCCCGGAAGGGCACGGGTCCGAAACGGTGGCCCCCGCGTTGGTGGCGTCGTAACCTGTGTCGGACTATATCGGGGGGACCATGCTCTACGACACCTACGAGTTCCAGCGGTCCGTGATGGCAGGCGCCAGCGCGTTCGCGACCATGGGGGCCGAGATGCTCCGCAACCCCGCCAACCCCTTCGCCTATTTCGGCGGCGGGCCGGTGCTGGCCTCCGCGCTACAGGTGTTCGCCCACGCGTCCGCGCCGCGCGGCAAGCCGGCGTTCGAGCTCCACTCTACCGTCGTGGACGGCCGCGAGGTCGCGGTGCACGAGGAGATCGTGGCCCGCCGCCCCTTCGGCCAGTTGAAGTGTTTCCGCCGGGAAGGCGTGGAGGGCGCGCCGAAGCTCCTGATCGTGGCGCCCATGAGCGGCCACTACGCGACCCTGCTGCGCGGCACCGTCGAGCGGATGCTGCCCGTGGCGGACGTGCACATCACCGACTGGCGCGACGCGCGCCAGGTGCCGCTGGCGGACGGCCGCTTCGACCTGGACGATTATATAGACTACCTCGTCGGCTTCCTCGAGGCGATGGGGGAGGACGGGCAGGCGCGGTCGCACATGCTGGCCGTGTGCCAGCCCTCCGTGCCCTGCTACGCGGCGGCCGCGCTGATGAGCGCCGACCGTCATCCCAACCGCCCGCTGACGCTGACCATGATGGGCGGGCCGGTGGACACGCGCGAGGCGCCCACCGCGGTCAACACGCTGGCCACCAAGCGCCCCCACGCCTGGTTCGAGCAGAACGCCATCGCGGTCGTGCCCGCCGCCTATCCGGGCGCCGGGCGGCGCGTCTATCCGGGCTTCCTGCAGCTGGCCGGGTTCATGTCGATGAACCTGGGCAATCACATGATCTCGCATTTCGAGATGTTCAAGCATCTCGTCCGCGGCGACGGCGAGAGCGCGGAGGCGACCAAGGACTTCTACGACGAGTACCGCTCGGTCTGCGACATGACGGCCGAGTTCTACCTCCAGACCGTGAACGCGGTGTTCCAGGAGCATCTGCTGCCCCGCGGCCTGATGACGCATCGCGGCCGGCCCGTCGATCCGGGCGCCATCACCGACATCGGCCTGCTGGCGATCGAGGGCGAGCGCGACGACATCTCCGGCCTGGGCCAGACGCGCGCCGCCCTGACGCTGGCGACGAACCTGGCGGACGGCGACAAGCGCTACCTGATGGCGGAGGGCGCGGGCCACTACGGCATCTTCAACGGCTCGCGCTGGCGGACCAAGGTGGCGCCCGTGGTCGAGGAGTGGATGGCGGCGCACGACTGAAAAGGTGGGGCCGGGCGCCTCACCCGGCCCCTCTCACCGCCCGTCCGGCGCCGGCCCCAGGTCGCCGGGCCGGCCGTCGCCGCCCTCGCCGCCGGTGACGGCCGCGTGGGCGCCCGACGCGGACGAGCTGTCGATGTCCTCGCCCGGACTGCCGCCGCCGATGCCCGAGCCGCTGCCGTGGACCGAGCCGTCCTTCGCCACGAAGGCGCGGCGTCCGTCGTCGGGCGGGATGTCGCGCGCCTCGCCTTCCGGCTCGGGCGAGGCGGGGTCGCGGTGCCGGTCGCCCTCCGCCCGCTCGGCATCCTGGGTGTAGGTCTGGCCGGTGAAATGATCGTCCTTGTCGAACGGCGTCGCGTCACGCGCGCGGTCGGGATCGATGCCGGCGTGTTCGCTGTCGGTCGGGCGGCTGTCGGTCACGGGCTTCTCTCCTCTTTGTCTTGAACGGCGCGGGAGGCGGGGCCGTTCCGACGCACGAACGGCCGACCTCCGCTGGGGGAGGCCGGCCGTCCGCTCGCTTCCCGTTCGGGCAGGTCAGCCGATGGAGCCGACCTTGGCGTGGCTGGAGGATTCGTCGGCGTGGATCGTGCCGCCGATCAGCATCTTCAGCCGGCCGCCGATCGACACGTCCGTCTCCCACAGCTCGGCCGAGTCGACGTCGAAGCGCAGCAGCACAGCGTCCGCCTTGCCGTTGGGGAACCAGGCCTCGACCCGGTTGTCCCACAGCCGGTCGAACGTGGCCTGGTCCGTCTCCTGCGACACCTGCCCGTGCAGGCAGGCGAAGAAGTCGTGGCCCTTGCTCACGAACTGCACCATCGCGTTGCCGCCCTCGGCGGCGCGGTTGTCGGGTGCTGCGAAGACGAACAGCGCGTTGGCCTGCTCGTCGTCGATCTTGGCGTTCATGGGCTCGCTGTGCTTGCCGTTGGTCAGGCCCAGCATGATGAACGGGCTCTCCTTCACCTTTTCCAGGAACTTGGCGGCGATCTCCTGGGGGCTGTCGTGGTCGGCCATTCTCATGTGCTCCGTCGGTTCGGTTCGGCGGGGAAACGACGGGCCGCGCGGGTTAGTTGCCTCTACAGCGTCGGGTCGATCAGCACCTTGGCGCCCGTGGCCTTGCGCGAGTAGGCGCGCACCGTCTCGGGGTCGATCGCGTCGCGGAGCGAGACGGTGCGCGTGTAGCGGCTGGCGAAGGTGGTGGTCAGCTCGCGCGCGACGCGGGCCTTCATCTCGCCCACCGCCTGACCCCCGATCTTCTTCAGGAACGGCGTCAGCAGGAAGCCGCCGACGCTCCACGCGAAGCCGAAGCCCCGGTCCAGCTCGGTCGGCCCCGTGTCCAGCCCGCCGTAGATATAGACCTGCTTGAAGCTGTCGGAGCCGTAGCGGTTGTACTCGGTGGCGGCGCGCGCGGCGGCCGCTTCCATGGCGTGGAGCAGCATGTTGGCGCCCCGGCCCCCGCCCACCGCGTCGAAGGCGACCGTCGCCCCCGTCTCGGCCACCGCGTCCGTCAGCGCCGCGCGATGGTCGGGCGCGCTCGTGTCGATCACGTACGCCGCCCCCTCGCCGCGCAGCAGCGCCGCCTGTTCCGGGCTCCGCACCACGTTCACCAGCGGCACGCCGTCGGCCAGGCAGACGCGGTTCAGCATCCGGCCCAGGTTGGACGCGGCGGCCGTGTGGATCAGCGCGCGGTGCCCCTCGCGGCGCATCACCTCCGGCATCGATAGCGCGGTCAGCGGGTTCACGAACATCGCAGCACCGTCCGCCGCGGTCGCGCCGTCGGGCAGCACGGCGCAGTCGCGCGCGGGCAGGCGGCGCAGCTGGGTGAACATCGCCCCGCCCAGCATCCCAACGCGGCGGCCGATCAAGGCCTCCGCCCCCTCGCCGGCGGCGATCACCGTCCCCGCCCCCTCGTTGCCCACCGCCATCGGCCGGTCCAGCCGCGCGGCCAGCGCGCGTAGCCGCTCGCGCGGCACGTCGGCCACCGTCACCGGGCCGTCCGGCCCGTCCTCGACGCGCAGCGTGTCCAGGTCGGCCGGCCCCGTCAGCAGCGCCAGGTCGGACGGGTTGATCGGCGCGGCCTCCACCCTGACCACCACCTCGCCCGGCCCGGGCAGGCCGGGGGCGTCGGGGACGAGCGACAGGCGCAGCTGGCCGGCGGCGGTGACGGTGGACTGAAGGATGAGCCCGCTCTGGTCGGTATCGGTCATGGCCGGCATCATTCCATGGCGCCCAGCAGATCGTCCACCGTCAACGACGCGAAGGTCGCGAAATTGTCCGCCACGCCGTAGGGGAGCAGCAGGTCGCGCCCGTGGAGCAGCGCGCCGCAGCTGTAGACGACGTTGGGGACGTAGCCGTCGCGCTCGTGCGGGTCGGGCGCCAGCACCGGGCGCGGCGTGCGCGCCAGCAGCTTGGACGGGTCGGCCTTGTCGAGCAGGCACGCGCCCATGCAGTAGTTGCGCACCGTGCCGACCCCGTGGGTCAGCACCAGCCACCCCTCGTCCAGCTCGATGGGCGACCCGCAATTGCCCATCTGCACATATTCCCACGGATAGCGCGGGCGGACCAGCACCTCGCCCCCGTCCCACCGGAACAGGTCGTCCGTGCGCAGCAGCCAGATGTTCTCCCCGTCCTGCCGACCGAGCGCCGTGTACCGCCCGTCCACGCGCCGCGGAAAGATCGCCAGACCCTTGTAGCCCGCCGCGTCGCCCGTCAGCGGCCGCATCTCGAAATCGGTGAAGTCGTCGGTCAGCATCAGCTCGCACCGGGCGTCGCGCCCGTCGAACGCGGTGTAGGTGCCCAGGTATCGGCGCGTGCCGTCCTCCTCGACGAACCGCACCAGCCGCACGTCCTCGATCCCCTGGCGCTGGCTGGGCAGGACGGGAAAGATCACCGTCTCGGACAGCGTCCGGCTGCCGCCGCAGCCCAGGCGCACCTCGCCCGACACGCTCTCGCCCTGGTCGGGGCCGTGGATCACGGGGGCGACCGCGGTGGGACTGGACGGCTCGATGGACACGCGGCCGTCGGCCGGGTGCCAGCAGCCCGTGCGGAAGGTGACGGACGACACGTGCCCCTCGCCGATGCCGCGCAGCGACAGCACGAAGCGCACGTCCCCCTCGTCCACCCCTTGCTGATCGGGATGGACCACGGCGGAGGGGTTGAAGAGGGCGGCCGCCTCGAACGAGTATTCCTGCGAGAAATAGGCGCCGATCAGGCGCCTCTGGTCGCGGTCGGCCCGATCCGCTCCCGTCAGCCCGCGCGCCACGTCGTCGAACCGGCGCAGCAGCAGCGCGTCCACGTCGCGGTGCCGCTCGTCCAGCGAGGCGAGCGTGGCCGCCAGCTGAGTCTCCATCCCGGCCTCGTCCATTCCCAGGATGCGGTCCACGATCACCTGGGCGCGGCCCGGCCCGCGCGCGAAGGCCTGGGGATAGCCGGGCGAGAAGGGGCGGACCACGGTGCGCGTCGCGTCCGGGTGGAGCGTCACGTCCGTGTGCTTCACGATGCTGCTGTTGGCGTCCATGGACGAACTCCGGTTCTGGTTCGCGGCTGGAACGACCGGGCGGGCGGGCGGTGCCGTGACGAAGCGTGTCGACCCGTCGGTCGCGCGGGGGCCTTTCCGTGAAACGGAGCGTTAAGCCGGCCGTGTCATCGCGACACGGGGATGAGGTGCATCGGCGACAGGCGGTTATTCGACGCGACGGCGACGGCCTGCGCCTATCTGGCGCTGGCCGCGCTGGCGCTTTGGTTCACCCGGTTCGAGGGCGGGGCCGCCTATATTTGGGTGGCCGAGGCGCTACTGGTGGCCAAGCTCGCGGTGGTGCGGCGGCGGCACTGGATGGCGTATATCCTGCTGTGCGGCCTGGCGCACGTCGGGGCCGTCTCGGTCGCCGGGGCCGGCCCGGTCGCCGCGGTGCCCCTGGCGCTGGTCAGCATGGCCGAGGCGGTGCTGGCGGCCCACCTGCTCCGCCGGATGGGCGGCGTGGACGAGGCGCTCGATTCGGTGGGGCAGCTCTGCGCCATCGTGCTGTGCGTCGGCGTGGTGGCGCCCGCGGCCGGCGGCCTGCCCGCCGCGGCGCTGATCTCGGCGGCGACGGGCACCGGCTTCGCGCACAACTGGGTGGCGTGGTACAGCGGGCACGCGTTGGGCACGCTGACGTTCGGCCCGGTCCTCACGTTGTTCTTCTCGGGCGAACTGTCGCGCTGGCGGGCGGAAACCTCGCCCGCCGGCCGGCGCGAGGCGGCCCTGCTGCTGACGCTGGTGGCCGTGGTGTCGATGGCGGTGTTCGCCCAGCACACGGCGCCGCTGCTCTTCCTCCCCATCCTGCCCGTCATGCTGGCCACGTTTCGCGTGGGGCGCGTGGGGGCGGCCGCGTCCGTGGTGCTGATCGCGCTGATCGGGGGGTGGCTGACGCTGAACGGCGACGGGCCGGTTGCGCTGATGCGCGCGGACACCGCGACGCAGGCGCGCTTCTTCCAGTTCTACCTGGCCGCCACCGTGATGACCGCGCTGCCGGCCGCCGCCGAGCTGCGCCGCCAGCGGTCGCTCTACGACCGCCTGCGCGACAGCGAGGCGCGCTACCGGCTGCTGGCGGACAACAGCAGCGACCTGGTGCTGAACCTGAGCCCCGACGGCACCGTCCACTACGTCTCGCCCTCGGTGGAGCGGCTGGGCGGCTTCGACCCGCGCAAGGTGCTGGGGCGCAGCGCGCTGGCCTTCGTGGTCGACCCGGACCGGGCGGAGGTGGCGCGCGTGCATGCCCTGGCGCTTGAACGGCCCGACACCACCTTCACGGTTGAGCATCGCGTCGACACCGCCCGGGGCGAGCGACGCTGGTTCGAATCGCACATGCGTGCGGTGCGCAACGAGGGCGGGCGCGTGACGGGCGTGGTCAGCGCGCTGCGCGACGTGACCGAGCGCAAGGCGGCGGAGGCCGAGCTGGAACGCGCGGCCGCCACCGATCCCCTGACCGGTCTGGCCAACCGCCGGGCCTTCGATGCCGCGCTGGAAAGTCTGATCGCCGCCGGCGGGCCGGGATGCGTCGCCCTGTTCGACCTGGATCACTTCAAGGCGATCAACGACCGTTTCGGCCACGAGGGCGGGGACACGGTGCTGCGCGCCTTCGCGGCGGCCGCGCGCGGCGGCGTGCGCGACGGCGACCTGGTGGCGCGGCTGGGGGGCGAGGAGTTCGGCGTCCTGCTGCCCGGCGCCACGCCCACTCAGGCGGAGGCCGTGTGCGAGCGCGTGCGCCAGGCCGTGGCGGGCACGCCCGTGCGCCTGCTCCAGGGGCTGGCCCGCGTCACCGTCAGCGCCGGACTGGCCGAGATTGCGCCCGGCCTGGACGCGGACGGCGCGATGCGCGCCGCCGACCGCGCGCTCTACGACGCCAAGCGCGCCGGCCGGGATCGCCTGACACTGGCAGCCTGACGCTTCCCTGTCCGCCGCCCGTTGAAGCCCGGCGGCCGGGCGGCTAGGGCTCGCGTCCATGGGCGTGCTTCAATCGATCTTCACCTGGTGGACCGGCGCCACCGTCGGCACCCGTCTCTACGGCCTGCGCGGCAAGACGCGCGTGGGCGAGGATCACCTGGGCAACACCTACTGGGAGGGCGGCGAGGACACGGCCGGCCGGCCGCGCCGCTGGGTGATCTACCAGGGCGCCAACGACACCAGCCGCATCCCGCCCGAATGGTTCTCCTGGATCCATCACCAGGTGGAGGAGGTGCCCGACGCCGCGCTGCCCCCGCCGCGCGCGTGGGAGAAGCCGGCCGTGCCCAACATGACGGGCACCGCGCTCGCCTATCGCCCGGCGGGCGCGCTGGAGAAGGGCGGCCGCCGGGCGGGCGCGCTGGGCGACTACGAGGCGTGGACGCCCGACGCGTGAGCGGCCCGCGCCGCACGGCGTCCGAACGGGCGGCGGCGTGAAGCGCGCGCTGGTCGCGTCGGCCCTGGTGGCGGTGGCGGGCGGCGGCTGGCTCGCCTGGGACCGACTGCGCCCGGCGGCGCCCGGTGCCAGCGTGGACCTGCCCCTGCCCGACGCGGAGGCCGGCGCGCGTCCGCCGGCGGGCGACGGCGCGGAAGGGGGCGTGGAGACGGTGGTCGGCGACGAGGCGGCCGCGACCGACCAGGGCAGCACCCCCATGGCGCGGCGGGTGGCGGTGCTGGGCCTGCTCAACAAGCGCAACGGCCGCACGCGCGACCTGACGCTCCGGCCGGGCCAGGCGATCCGCGTGGGCGACGCGGTGGTGCGCCTGTCCGCGTGCGAGCGCACCGCGCCGTGGGAGGCGCAGCAGCTGACCGGCGCCTTTGTCCAGCTCGACGTGCGCGGGGCCGACCGCCGCTGGCGCCGCGCCTTCTCCGGCTGGCTCTACAAGGAGCGTCCGGCGCTCAACGTGGTGCAGCATCCCGTGTACGACGTGTGGGCCAAGGGCTGCGCCACCGACTTCCCCGACAAGGGGGCGGGCACGGTGGCGCTGGACGGCGAGCGCGCGTCGCCCGCCGGACGATCCCGGTCGCGGCCGGTCGACCCGTCCGTCGCACCCGCGGACGGCCCGGCTTCCGCCCCGACGACCGCCCCGACGCCCGCCACGCCCGCGCCCGCCGCGCCGACGACCTGAGAACGGCGTCCGCGCCGCCTTAAGGCGCCCGCAGCATCTCCGCGACGACGCGCCCTGTCGGATGCAGGACATCCAGCGCCCCGAAATCGCCCCCGGCCCGCCGGTCCCCCGCCCCGGCCGGGCCGGCGAAGCCCGTGCCGGCCAGCGCGTCCGCCAGCATCTCGAGATAGGTGGCCCGCTCCACCTCCACCGCGCCCAGGAAGCGCAGGTGATCCGTCTGGAACTGGCAGTCGAGCAGCGCGAACCCGCCCGCGCCCAGCCGCGCCACCAGCCAGGCCAGCGCCACCTTGGACGCGCCGGCCGCTCGGCTGACCATGCTCTCGCCGAAAAAGGCGCGGCCCATCGCCAGGCCGTAGAGCCCGCCCGCCAGCCGGTCGCCGTCCCAGCACTCCACCGAGTGCGCCAGGCCGCGCTCGTGCAGGTGCAGGAACGCCCGCTCGATCCCCTGGTTGATCCACGTGTCGGGCCGGTCGGGTGCTGGCTCGGCGCAGAGCGACAGCACCTGCCCGAAGGCGCGGTCGGCGGTGACGCGGAACCGGTCGGACGCCACTTGCCGCCGGAGCGTGCGGCCGAGGCGAAAGCCGTCCAGCGGCATCACCGCGCGCCGCCTGGGCTCCACCCAGTAGACGTCGGCGGCGTCGCGCGCGTCGGCCATGGGGAACACCCCCACCGCGTACGCGCCCAGCACCAGCGCCGGGTCCAGTCGCCCGGGCGGGCGCTCCGACGGGGGCGGCGTCGGGTTCAGGTCGCCAGCCCGCGTTCGACCGCCTGCCACAGCGCGGCCAGCGCCGCCGCCGCGGCCGAGCGGGGGGCGGCGGCGCCCACGGGCAGGCGCGCGGCCGCGCCCGCCTCCACCGCGCTCGCCATCGGGACGACGGGCCAGTCGGGATCGGCCGCCAGCGCGTCGGCGTGGAGCCGGCGGCGGCGGTCCACCATGGAATGCACGGGCAGCACGGGCACGCGCCCGCCGAGATGGCGGACCACCTCCTCGTAGGCGCGGCGCGACAGGGCGGAGGGGACCACGGGCACCACCACCAGGTCGGCCGCGCGGATCACCTGCTCGGTCGTCTCGGTCAGGCCGGGGGGACAGTCCAGCACGATCCGGTCGCGGTCGCCGAACGCCTTCAACAGGCGCGCCAGCCGCTTCTTCTTGTCCAGCCCGTGCAGGTATCGGTCCAGGTCGCGCAGCGACGCGTCGGCGGGCAGCAGCGACAGGCGGGGCCAGGCGGTGGGCAGAGCCAGCCGCTCCGGGCCCACGTCGCGCGAGAACACGGCGCTGGCCCGCTCGCCGCCGGGCGCGTCGGCCAGCATCCAGCTGGCCGCCGCCTGCGGGTCCAGGTCCCACAGCAATGTGCGCCGCGCCGACCGCTCGGCCGCGCACCATGCCAGGTTGACGGCCAGCGTGGTCTTACCCACGCCGCCCTTCAGGCTGTAGACGGCTATGGTCCGTGTCACGGGGACGGACGATGCCCGCCCCGCGACGCTTCGGCAAGCGCCGCCGATGCTACGGGTGGCGGCGTTACGAGTGGCAGGTCTGGGCGGGCTTGCCGGGCCGGGTCAGCGTCACCTCGTCCGGGCCGCCCGTCATCTGCCAGCCGCCTTCCGCGATCAGCGGCTTGCCCGTCTCGGGCGCCTTCAGCGTGGTGGGCGTCCCGTCGCGCTCGGTGCGGACAACCGCCTGCTTGTCGCCCTGGAAGAAGGTGACGTAGACCAGGCTCTGGTCCTTGCAGCGCAGCGTCTTGTCCGCCTTGATCGCGGGCGGCAGCTCCACGGGCGCGGCGTTGGCGACCTGGTTGGCCAGCGGATCGGGATTCGAATCGATCACCTCGGGCTGGCGGTTGTTGTTGCAGGCGGAAAGGGCGAGCAGGGCGCCCAGGGCGGGGAGGAGCTTGTTCATCGCGGGCGGCCGCTTCGCCCAGAGAGAGCGTTACCGTCAAGGCTTTCCCCATACCGGGCCAACGAAAAACACATATGCTTGCCCGCGCGGGTGCGCTCCACCATGTTGTCGGACATGCTCACCGCACCGGATACGCTGGCCCTCATCGGCAACACGCCGCTCGTGCGCCTGAAAGGCCCCAGCGAGGCGAGCGGGGCCGAGATCTTCGGGAAATGCGAGTTCGCCAACCCCGGCGCGTCGGTGAAGGACCGCGCGGCGCTGTTTATCGTGGAGGACGCGGAGGCCCGCGGGGTGCTGAAGCCCGGCGGCGTGATCGTGGAGGGGACGGCCGGCAACACGGGCATCGGCCTGGCGCTGGTCGCCAATGCCAAGGGCTACCGCACGGTGATCGTGATGCCCGAAACGCAGTCGCGCGAGAAGATGGACACGCTGCGCGCGCTGGGCGCGGAACTGGTGCTGGTGCCCGCCGCGCCCTTCAGCAGCCCGTGCCACTTCGTCCACACCAGCCGCCGGATCGCGGAGGAGACGCCGGGCGCCGTCTGGGCCAACCAGTTCGACAACGTCGCCAACCGCCGCGCGCACGTGGTGGGCACGGCGGAGGAGCTGTGGGCGCAGATGGACGGGCGGATCGACGGCTTCACCTGCGCAGTCGGCACGGGCGGCACGCTGGCGGGCGTCGGGCTCGGGCTCAAGGCGCGCGACGAGCGCGTCACGGTGGCGCTCAGCGACCCGCACGGCGCGGCGCTCTACGAATATTACCGCAACGGCGAACTGCTGGCCGAGGGCAGTTCGGTGGCCGAGGGGATCGGCCAGGGCCGCATCACCGGCAACCTGGAGGGCGCGCCCGTGGACGCGCAGTTCCGCATAAGCGACGCCGAGGGGCTGGAATGGGTGGGCCGCCTGCTCAAGGAGGAGGGGCTGTGCCTGGGCCTGTCGTCGGGCATCAACGTGGCGGGCGCCGTGCGGCTGGGGCGGCAGCTCGGTTCCGGCGCCCGCGTGGCCACCATCCTGTGCGACACGGGCTTCCGCTACCTGTCGACGCTGTACGATCCGGCCTGGCTGCGTGCCAAGGGGCTGGCCGCCTGACCAGACATCCGCCCGCGCGGCGGCCGGCCGTACCGTGACGCCCGCCGCGCCCGGCGGCGGGCCGGGCAGGCGCGATCAGGCGGCCCCGCCCGGCGGCGGGCTCGACAGGCGCGACCAGGCGGCGCAGCGGCTGCGCGTTGGACTGGTGGGGCTGGCGGCCGTGCTGCTGCTGATCGGGCTCGCCGGGCTGGTCTTCTCCCTCCGCGACGGCCGGCCGGCGGACGGCGCGTCGCCCGCGATCGCCAACGCGGTCGACGCCGAGCCGCTGGCCGAGCTCGGCGTGGCGCCCGGCACGCCGCAGCCGCCCCCCGCCCGCTGACGCCGCAGGCGCTCTTTCCACCGGAAAATCCCGTCCGGTCCCGTCAAATCCCGTTGCGTCCCACCGGTGCGTCCCATACAACCCAAGTCAACGGGGCAGGCCTCCTGCATTGTGACGCAGAACACCGAATCGCGACGCCGGTCGCGGGGCGGGACGGACGGTCGCGTGCCCCGGACAAGAGGTGGGCGTGGCTGCAAGGGCGTTGTATCAGGGAGGGGGGATCGGACTTGTCGACGACAAGGGCCGCGTCTCCATCCCCAACGCGCTCCGCCTGGCGCTGGCGGCCAACGCCCCGCGCCCCGACGGCAAGGACGGCGGCACCATCGTGATCGCCGTGCACGAGGACCAGCCCTGCCTCGTCGCCTACGATCCCGCCTATCTGGTCGAGCTGAAGGCCGAGCTGGACCGCCGCGTCGAGCTGTCGCGCGGCCCCGACGGCAAGACCGATCCCAACATCCTGCGCGACGGGGCGAACGGCGAGGCGGTGCCCTTCGACGGGTCGGGCCGCTTCATCATGCCGGGCTTTCCGCGCTTCCACGCCGGCATCGGCGCGCACGCCTTCTTCTGGGGCACGTTCGGCACCATCGAGGTGTGGGACCCCCGGACGCTGGTCGGGCTGCCGGGCGTGGCGCCCCGCATGGCGGCCGCCTGCCGCTACCACTGTCAGGAGAAGGGGATCGTGCTGTGAGTGCGGCCCCCCATGTCCCCGTGCTGCTGGACGAGGTGCTGGCGGCACTCGCCCCCGCGCCGGGCGACCTGATGGTGGACGGCACGTTCGGCGCGGGCGGCTATTCCCGCGGCCTCCTGGACGCGGGCGCGACCGTGGTGGGCGTCGACCGCGATCCCGACGCGGTGGCGGAGGGCCAGGCGCTGGTCGCGGCCTCGGGCGGGCGGCTGCGGCTGGTCCACGGCCGGTTCGGCGAGCTGGACCGCGTGCTGGACGCGCCTGCCTCGGCGGACGCGGTGGTGCTGGACATCGGCGTGTCCTCCATGCAGCTCGACCGGGCCGACCGCGGCTTCTCGTTCCAGGCGGACGGCCCGCTCGACATGCGCATGGGCCGCGACGGCGAGAGCGCCGCCGACTTCGTGAACGGCGCGGACGAGGCGGAGATCGCCGACGTGCTCTACCGTTTCGGCGACGAGCCCCGCTCGCGCCGCGTGGCGCGCGCCATCGTGGAGGCGCGGCCGCTGGCACGCACGGGCGAGCTGGCCGCGGTGGTGCGCCGCGCGCTGGGTCATCGCCCGCACGAGAAGAAGGACCCGGCGACGCGCGCGTTCCAGGCCATCCGCATCCGCGTGAACGGCGAGCTGGACGAGCTGGCGGATGGCCTGGCCGCGGCCGAGCGCGCGCTGAAGCCCGGCGGGCGGCTGGCGGTGGTGACGTTCCACTCGCTGGAGGACCGGATGGTTAAACGCTTCCTGCGCGAAAGGTCGGGGGCCGAGCCGGGGGGCTCGCGCCACCTGCCCCGGAACGAGAGCGCGACCCGCGTCACCTTCGCCAACATCGGCAAGGCGCAGCGTCCGGGCGAGGCGGAACTGGCGCGCAACCCGCGCGCGCGCTCGGCCACGCTGCGCACCGCCCGGCGCACGGCTGCGGCGGCGTTGGGGAAGACGGCGGGGGCAGACAACACACAGAGGGAAGCGGCGGCATGACGGCGGCGTATCGGTTGCGGGGCCTGGGCTGGTTCGCCAGCTGCTCGGCCATCGTGCTGGGCTTCTACCTGGTGTCGCTCCAGGTGGCGTCCGAGCGGAACCGGCTGGACGCGCTGAACGCGCGCATCCGCGCCGCCGAGCGCGACGTGCGCGCCCTGGAGACGGAGTTCGACACGCGCGCCAACCTCCAGCAGCTCGAGCGCTGGAACGGCGACGTGCTGGCCCTGTCGTCGCCCACCGCCGGTCAGTTCGTGCGCGACGGGCAGCAGCTCGCCTCGCTGCGCGCCGACGCGCCCGTTCCCGCCGCCGCCGGCGAGGTGCGGATGCAGACGGCGGCCCTGGTGGTGCCCGCCTATCACTCGGGCGTCCCGGCGCCCGCCGCACCTGCGCCCGCCCCCGCCGTCGCCCCCGTGCGCGACCCGGCCGCCCCCGTCCGCGTCGCCGCCGCGACCCCTGCCAAGGTGCCCGCCGGCGGCGTCGGGGTCGCCCCCGCCAGGCCCGTGCCCCAGCGCGTCGCGATGCTGGACCGCGAGCTGCTGTCGCGCGACACGTTCGGCGACCTAGTGAGCGGCGCGCGCGCGGAGGCGGCCGGGCGGCCTGGGCAAGGAACGGGCCGCCGCCGTTGAGCCTGTCGATCGCCCGCCCCTCCCGCCATCGTCCGGGCGGGCGCCACGCGCTGGTCGCGACCGCGCACATGCGCCTGATGATGCTGATGCTGCTGTTCGCGGCCGCCTCGGCCGTGGTGCTGGCGCGCCTCGCGATGCTGGCGCTCACGGCGGGGCAGGGCGGGGCGGCGGGGCCGCTGGTCACCGCCCCGCGCGGCGACATCGTGGACCGCAACGGCGCGCCGCTGGCCCGCACCATCGACGCCTGGACCATCGCGGTGCACCCGCGCAAGCTGATCGGCGACCCGACGGAGGTGGCGCAGAAGCTGGCTGAGCTGCTGCCCGAGCGCGGCGACCAGGCGTTCTTCTACGGCCTGCTCACCTCGAACAAGAACTACGCCTTCCTTCAACGGCGCGCGTCGCCGGCGCTGGTGGAGGCGGTGAACGCCATCGGCGAGCCGGCCATCGTGTTCGAGCGCGAGACGCAGCGCCTCTACCCCCAGTCGTCGGTCGCGGCGCACGCGCTGGGCTTCCTGTCCACGTCGGGCCACGGCATGAGCGGCATGGAGCGCGCGCTGGACGAGCGGCTGACCAACCCCGCACTGTCGGGCACGCCGATCCCGCTCTCCATCGACGGGCGCGTGCAGGCCGCGATGGAGAGCGAGCTGGGCCGTGCGGTCGCCGTATCCCAGGCAAAGGGCGGCGCCGGGCTGGTGCTGGACGCGGACACGGGCGAGATCGTGGCCATGGTGTCGCTGCCGCTGTTCAATCCCAACCGCGTAGGGATGGCGGGCACCGAGCAGCTGCGCAACATCACCACCCAGAGCGTCTATGAGCTGGGCTCCACCTTCAAGCCGATCACCATGGCCACCGCCATCGACACGGGCGTGGTGACCAGCATGGCGCGCCGCTTCGACGCCACGGCACCGCTCCAGGTGGGCCGCTTCCGCATCAAGGACGACCATCCCCAGAACCGCTGGCTCGACATCCCCGAGACGCTGGTCCATTCCTCAAACATCGCCACCGCGCGCATCGCGGACGAGGTCGGGCCGGCCAGGATGCAGGCCATGTTCCGCAAGCTGGGCTTCGACACCAAGCCCGACGTGGAGCTGCACGAGAAGGGGCGGCCGCTCTGGCCGAACTACTGGGCGCGCACCACGGTGATGACCACCGCCTACGGCCACGGCATCGCCGTGACGCCGCTGCACCTGGCCAGCGCGTACGCCGCGCTGGTCAACGGCGGTGTCTGGCGGCCCGCCACGCTGCTCAAGGTGGCGCCCGGGCGCGCGCCCGAAGGGCGGCGCGTGATATCGGAGGCGACGTCGGCTCGGATGCGCCAGCTGCTGCGGCTGGTGGTGCTGGAGGGCACGGGCCGGAAGGGCGAGGCGCCGGGATACCGCGTGGGCGGCAAGACGGGCACGGCCGAGGTGGCGCAGGGCGGCGGCTACGCCAAGAACGCCAACGTCTCCACCTTCGCCGCCGCCTTCCCGATGGACGCGCCCCGCTACGTGGTGATCGCCATGATGGACAGCCCCAAGCGGGTGCAGGAGAACTCGTTTCAGACCACGGCGGCCTATACGGCGGCGCCCGTGGTGAGCCGCGTCATCAGCCGGACGGGCGCGCTGCTGGGCGTGATCCCCGACGATCACCGCGACGTGGACCTGAGCGACGTGTCGGGCCTGTTGTGGCGCGCGCCCGGCGAACACGGGAACGACCCCGAGTGAGGGTTGCCAAGTGAAGCTGTCCGACCTGACGAGTGCCGCGGCGGGCGGCCCCGATCCGTCGGTGACGGGTTTCGCCATCGACCATCGCAAAGTCGCGCCGGGTACGGTGTTCGGCGCGTTCCGCGGCTCGGCCGTCAACGGGGAGGACTTCATCCCCGCCGCCGTGCGCGCCGGCGCGGTGGCGGTGGTCGCCCGGCCGGAGACGATGGTCGAGGGCGCGGCACACGTCGCCGATCCCGAGCCGCGTCAGGCGTTCGCGCGACTGGCCGCGCGCTTCTTCGCACCCTTCCCCGCGACCGTGGCGGCGGTGACGGGCACCAACGGCAAGACCTCCGTGGTCGAGATGACGCGTCAGCTGTGGCGGCTGGCGGGCCGCCACGCGGCGTCGGTCGGCACGCTGGGCGTCGCCACCGCGGACGACCGGGTGGTGACGGGGCTGACCACGCCCGACGTCGTGACCTTCCTGGCCAACGCGGGGGGCTTGGCGCGCGAGGGCGTGACGCACCTGGCGTTCGAGGCGTCGAGCCACGGACTGACCCAGTACCGGACCGAGGGGCTGAGGGTGTCGGCGGCCGCCTTCACCAACCTGTCGCGCGACCACCTGGACTATCACGGCGACATGGCGGCCTATCTGACGGCCAAGCTGCGCCTGTTCGCCGAGGTGCTGGACCCGGCTGGCGCCGCCGTGGTCTGGGCTGACGATCCGGAAGCGCCGCGCGTCGTGGACCTGGCACGCGAGCGGGGCAACCGGCTGCTGACGGTGGGCGCGCGCGGCGACGCGATCCGGCTGACGGGGCGCGAGCCTTCGGCCACGGGCCAGGTGCTGATGCTGGAAACGGCGGACGGTGCCGCGCATCGCGTGACCCTGCCACTGATCGGGGCGTATCAGGCGGCCAACGCGCTGGTGGCGGCGGGGCTGGTGATCGCGACGGGCGGCGACCAGGCGCCGACGCTGGCCGCGCTTTCCCGTCTCCAGCCCGTGCGCGGGCGGCTGGAGCGCGCGGTGACGACGACCGAGGGTGCGCCCGTCTACGTGGACTACGCGCACACGCCCGACGCGATCGAGGCGGCGGCCGCGGCCCTGCGCCCCCACGCGACCGGGCGGCTGATCTTGGTGCTGGGCGCCGGCGGCGACCGCGACCGGGGCAAGCGCGAGGAGATGGGCCGCGTCGCCGCGCGCGTCGCGGACCGGGTGATCGTGACCGACGACAATCCCCGCACCGAGGAGCCGGCGACGATCCGCGCCATGGTGCTGGCCGGCGCGCCGGGCGCGGTGGAGGTGGCGGACCGGCGCGAGGCCGTCGCCGCGGCGGTGGGCCAGGCACGCGCCGGCGACATCGTGCTGATCGCCGGCAAGGGACACGAACAGGGGCAGCAGGTGGGCGACCTCCTGCTGCCCTTCGACGACGTGACGGTGGCGCGGGAGTGTGCGCGATGACGAACGAGCGGTCCGGCGCCGACCGGACGGACGAGCAGCCGGCGGCCAAGCGGCCAAGGCTGGGGTTGAAATACGGGGCGGAGCCCAGTTCGACGCGCCCCCTGCCGCCGGCTGGCGGGCGACGCTGAGGCCGGCGCGGCGATGGCGGACCTGTGGACGGCGGCGGAAGTCGCGGCCGCGTGCGGCGGACGGGCGACGGGCGACTTCGCGGCGAAGGGCGTCGCCTTCGACTCGCGCGAGGTGGGGCCGGGCGACCTGTTCGTCGCCATGCGCGGCAAGGAGACGGACGGCCACCGCTACCTGGACGCGGCCTTCGCCGCGGGCGCCGCGGGCGCGGTCTCGGCCGAGCCCTGCGCCGGTCCGCACGTGCGGGTGGCGGATGGTTTCGCGGCCCTGCAGGCCCTGGGCCGCGCCGCGCGCGACCGGACGCGTGCGCGCCTGATCGGCGTCACCGGCTCCGTCGGCAAGACGGGGACCAAGGAGGCGCTGTGGGCGGCGCTCGACCGGACGTGGCCGGGGCGCGTCCACCGCTCGGTCAGGAGCTACAACAACCACACGGGCGTGCCGCTCAGCCTGGCGCGCACGCCGCGCGACGCAGTGGCGGCGGTATATGAGATGGGGATGAACCACGCGGGTGAACTGGCCGCGCTGACAGAGATGGTGCGCCCGCACGTCGCCGTGGTGACCGCCATCGCACCCGCCCACACCGCCTTCTTCGCAGACGAGGCCGCCATCGCCGATGCCAAGGGGGAGATCTTCCGGGGGTTGGAGCCCGGCGGGGTCGCCGTGATCCCGTTCGACAGCCCGCATCGCGACCGGCTGATCGCCGCCGCGAGACCGCACGCGGCCCGCATCGTCACCTTCGGCCTGGGCATGGGCGCCGACGTGCGCGCGGCCGAGACGATCCGTTCGGGCGGCGGCACCTTCGTGACCGCGCACCTGCCCGGCGCGCGGGAACTGAGCTTCACGGTGGCGCTGGCGGGCGACCACTGGGTGTCGAACGCGCTGGCCGTGCTGGCGGCGGCGGACGCGGCGGGGGCCGATCTGGGGCTGGCCGGCTTGGCGCTGGCCGAGATGGACGGGCTGCCCGGACGCGGCCGCCGGTTCGAGGCGGTACTGGCCGACGGCGGCCACGCGACGGTGATCGACGAGAGCTACAACGCCAATCCGGCTTCCGTCGCGGCCACGCTGGCGGTGCTGGCCGAGGCGCCCGGACGGCGCGTCGCGGTGCTGGGCGAGATGCGCGAGCTGGGCGACGCCTCGCCCCGCTACCACGCCGGGCTGGCGGGGGCCGTGACGGCGGCGGGCGTCGAGGCGGCGCTGCTGGTCGGCGAGGCGATGGCACCCTTGGCCGACGCCCTTGAGGGGCGGGTCGAACTGGTCCATGTGCCCGATGTCCGCGCCGCCGCCGAGCGGCTGCCCGCCATGCTGCGCGGGGGCGACGCGGTGCTGATCAAGGGATCGAACGGCGTGGGGCTGTCGCGGCTGGTCGCGATGCTCGGGCGCGCATAGGGCTCGGGGGACGCGGGTTGCTGTACTGGATCGCGGAGCAGCTGGGTTTCCCGGGGCTCCTCAACCTCATCCGCTATCAGAGCTTCCGCACGGGGGCCGCGGTCGCCACCGCGCTCATGGTCGGGCTGGTGATCGGCCCGCGCTTCATCGGCTGGCTGCGCGTGCGCCAGGGCAAGGGCCAGCCCATCCGCGCCGACGGGCCCCAGACCCACCTGTCGAAGCGCGGCACGCCCACCATGGGCGGGCTGATGATCCTGACCAGCCTGGCGCTGTCGGTGCTGCTGTGGATGGACCCCCGCAGCCCGTACGTCTGGGCGTGCATGGCCGTCACCATCGGCTTCGGCGTGATCGGCTTCCTGGACGACTACGACAAGGTGCGCAAAGCGTCGACCGCCGGCATATCGGGGCGGACGCGGCTGATCCTGGAGTTCCTGATCGCCGGCGTCGCCGCCTATGTCATCATGCGCAACAACGGGCCGCATTTGTATCTGCCGTTCACGCAGCGCATGTACCTGGACCTAGGACTATTCTATCCCTTGTTCGGCGCCTTCACCATCGTGGCGTTCGGCAACGCGGTGAACCTGACCGACGGGCTGGACGGGCTGGCGACCATGCCGGTCATCATCGCCTCCATGGCGTTCACGATCATCGTTTACCTGGTCGGCAACGTGCGGTTCGCCGACTATCTGGGCATCGCGCACGTGCCGTTGGCGGGCGAGCTTGCGATCTTCACGGGCGCCGTCATCGGTGCCGGCCTCGCCTTTCTGTGGTTCAACGCGCCGCCGGCCGCCGTCTTCATGGGCGACACGGGGTCGCTGGCGCTGGGTGGCGCGCTGGGCACCATCGCGGTGGCCGCGCACCACGAGATCGTGCTCGGCATCGTCGGCGGCCTGTTCGTGGCCGAGGCGCTGTCGGTGATCCTCCAGGTGTTCTTCTACAAGCGCACGGGCCGGCGCATCTTCCGCATGGCGCCCATCCACCATCATTTCGAGCAGCTGGGCTGGTCGGAGCCGACGGTGGTGATCCGCTTCTGGATCATCAGCTTCGTGCTGGCGCTGGCCGGCCTGTCGACGCTGAAGCTTCGGTGATCGTCGCGCGATCCTGGGCGGGCAAGCGCTACGCGGTGCTGGGGCTGGCGCGCTCGGGCCGGGCGACGGTGGATGCGCTGCTGGCGGCGGGCGCCGAGGTGCTGGCGTGGGACGGCGATCCGGCGCGGCGCGATTTGGCCGAGGCACCCGGCCTGTCCGTCGAGGACTTCACCGGCCGGCAGGAACTGGCGGTGGACGCGCTGGTGCTGTCGCCGGGCGTGCCGCTCAACCGGCTGCCGCTGGCCGAGGTCGCGCGGGCGGCGGGCGTGCCGATCGTCGGCGACATCGAGTTGTTCTCGCAAGCGCGCGCCGAATTGCCCCCGCACCGCGTGGTCGGCATCACCGGCACCAACGGCAAGTCCACCACTACCGCGCTGGTCCACCACATCCTGACCACGGCGGGCGTCCCCAGCCTGATGGGCGGCAACATCGGCCTGCCCATCCTGGGCGCCGAGCCTTTGCCGGCAGGCGGCGTCTATGTGCTGGAACTGTCGAGCTACCAGATCGACCTGACGCAGACGCTGGACTGCGACGTGGCGGTGCTGCTGAACGTCACGCCGGATCACTTGGACCGATACGACGGATTCGAGGCGTATCGCGCGTCCAAAATCCGCCTGCTCGACATGCAGGGGTGGGAGGGCACGGCCGTCGTCGCGAGCGAAGGAAACGGCGTCGGGCCGGCCGTCCAGTCCATGACGACGGGCGCCAAACTGACCCAGTGGTTCGCCGGCGACTACGCTACCGGCTTTGCAGGGGAGCAAAAGGGCTGGCCGGCGTTGCAGGGGCCGCACAACGCACAGAATGCCTGGGCGGCGCGGGTGACGTGCTTGGCGCTCGGTTTGTCGCACCGGGCCATCGACAAGGGCCTCAAGACCTACCGGGGCCTCTCTCACCGCATGGAACGCGTGGTCGAGCGGGACGGCGTCGCCTTCGTCAACGACAGCAAGGCTACCAACCCCGAGTCCGCCGCCCCCGCGCTCGGCGCCTTCGCCCGCATCCATTGGATCGTCGGCGGCCGGGCCAAGGGCGACGACCTCGACGCCTGCCGCCCGTATCTCGGCAATGTCGCGGCCGCCTACACCATCGGCGAGGCGGGCTCCCGCTTCGCCGAGGTGCTGCGTGCCGACGTGCCCGTGAAGGAGTGCGGCACGCTGGACCGCGCGGTCGCCGCCGCCGCCGCCGCCGCGCAGGCAGGCGACACGGTGCTGCTGTCGCCGGCGGCCGCCTCCTTCGACCAGTTCGCCGACTTCGAGGATCGCGGACGCCGCTTCCGCGCGGCCGTGGAGGCGCTGCGTTGAGCGGCTCTACCCTCATCAAGGCGGACGCCGACCGGCTGCGTACCGCCAAGCGGCTGCGCGCGTCGCTTAAAGGTCGCGGCGGGCGGGGCGACCGGTCGCCGTTGGGCACGTGGTTCTGGGACATCGACCGGATGCTGCTGCTCCTGGCGCTGCTGCTCATCGCCATTGGCCTGCTCGCGGTCGCGGCCGCCAGCCCGGCCACCGCGCGGCGCTACTCGGGCGAGCATCACCAGTTCGCCCCGCTCTATTACTTCTGGCGCCAAGCCATGTGGGTCGGCGTATCGCTGCCCGTGATGCTCTCCGTCTCCATGCTGCCCGTCACGCTGGCGCGGCGGCTGGCGGTGGCGGGCGCGGGGCTGTTCACGACGCTGCTCGCGCTCACACCACTGATCGGGGTGGAGGTGAACGGCGCGCGGCGATGGATTGGGGTGGGGATCGCGCAGTTCCAGCCGTCCGAGTTCCTGAAGCCGCTGTTCATCGTGTCCATCGCGTGGCTCTTGTCGCTGAAGGCGCGCGACGAGGAGCTGCCCACCGTTCTCATCACGGGGGCCGCGACGGGGGCGATCATGTTCCTGCTGATGCTCCAGCCCGATTTCGGGCAGACGGTGGTGTTCGGCTGCGTGTGGATCGCGCTGCTGATGATCGCCGGCACGCCGGCGCGCATCATGGGCGGGCTGTTCGCCTGCGTGCCCGCGGGCCTGATGGCGGCCTATTTCTTCTACGGCACCGCGCGGATGCGCATCGATGCCTTCCTGTTCCCCGACGTGGAGGGGGAGGGCGCGGCCGATCATTTCCAGACGGACGCGGCGCACGCCACGCTGACGGCGGGCGGCTGGACGGGCACCGGCCCGGGCGCCGGCCGCGTCAAGTTCGGCCTGCCCGAGGCGCATACCGACTATATCTTCTCCGTCATCGGGGAGGAGTTCGGGCTGATCGCGTGTTCCGTCATCGCGCTCGTCTTCCTGGCCATCGTGGTGCGCGTGTTCGTGAAGCTCCTGGACGAGCAGGACGAGTTCCGGCTGTTGGCCGCGTCCGGCCTCGCCACGCAGTTCGGGGCACAGGCGCTCATCTCCATGGCGGTCAACACCGGGCTTGCGCCGTCCAAGGGCATGACGCTTCCCTTCATCAGCTACGGAGGCTCCTCCATGATCGCGCTGTCCGTCGGCATGGGGCTGCTGCTCGCCTTCACGCGGCGCAACCCGTTCCTGACGCGCAGCCCGTACGTGCGGTGGGGCGCGTGAGCCGGCACTTCGTCCTGGCCGCCGGCGGCACGGGGGGGCACATGGTCCCGGCCGCGGCGCTGGCGACCGAGCTGACGCGGCGCGGACACCGCGTGGCCCTGGTGTCGGACGAGCGCGGGGTGCGCTTCCCCGACCTGTTCGACGGGATACAGACGCACGTGCTGCCCGCCGGGCGGCCGGGCGGCGGGCCGGCGGGCTGGCTGCGCGCCGGGCGGCAGATGTGGCGCGGCCGGGCCATGGCGCGCGAACTGTACCGCGGTTTCCAGCCCGACGCGGTGGTGGGCTTCGGCGGCTATCCCGCGCTTCCCGCGCTGCTGGCGGCCTTCGCCGAGCGGGTGCCGACGGCGATCCACGAGCAGAACGCGGTGCTGGGTCGCGTCAACCGGCTGGTCGCCGGCCGCGTGCGCGCCGTCGCCCTGTCCTATCCCGACACCGCGCGGTTGCCGGCACGGGTGGCGACGAAGGCGCGGCTGGTGGGCAATCCGGTACGAGACAGCGTGGCGCGCCTGCGGTCCGAGCCGTACCCGCTGCTCGAGGCGGACGGCGTGCTGCGCGTGCTGGTGACGGGCGGCAGCCAGGGGGCGACCGTGCTGTCCGACGTAGTGCCCGACGGGCTGGCGATGCTGCCGCTCGACTATCGCCGTCGGCTCCAGGTGACGCATCAGGCGCGCATCGAGGATATCGACGCGGCGCGCGCCAAGTACGCGCGTCATGCGATACCGGCCGAGCTCGCCACCTACCTGCCCGATCTGCCCGAGAAGCTGGCCTGGGCGCACTTGGTGATCGCTCGCGCGGGCGCGTCCACCATATCCGAGCTGACGGCGGCCGGGCGACCATCCATCCTGATCCCGCTGGCGACCGCCACCGACGATCATCAGACCGCCAACGCGCGCGAGCTCGTGGTGGCGGGCGGGGCGCGCTCGATCCCGCAGGGCCGCTTCACGCCCGCCGTGCTGGCCGAGCAGATGGAAGCGCTCGGGCTGGAGCCGGCGGCGCTGGAGAACGCGGCCGGCCGCGCGCGCGCCTGCGGCCGGCCCGACGCCGCGCGGCATCTGGCCGACCTGGTGGAGGGGCTGGGGGGGCCGCCGTCCGTGCTGCCCGTGGGCAGGGTCCAGGCATCCAGGGAGGCTCTAGCGTGAAGGGTGTCGCCACCTCCATCGGCACGATCCACTTCGTCGGCATCGGCGGAATCGGCATGTCGGGCATCGCCGAGGTGATGCACAACCTGGGCTATCGTGTGCAGGGATCGGACGTGGCCGACGGCTACGTCGTGCAGGGCCTGCGCGACCGGGGCATTCCCGTGGCCATCGGCCACGCGGCTGCGAACATCGGCGAGGCGGCGGTGGTGGTCGTCTCCACCGCCGTCACGCGCACCAATCCGGAGGTGGAGGCAGCACTCGAACGCCGGGTCCCCGTGGTGCGGCGCGCCGAGATGCTGGCCGAACTGATGCGGCTGAAGTCCACCGTCGCGGTGGCGGGCACGCACGGCAAGACCACCACCACGTCCATGGTGGCGGCGCTGCTGGACGCGGGCGGGGTGGACCCCACGGTCATCAACGGCGGCATCATCAACAGCTACGGCTCCAACGCTCGCCTGGGCGCGTCCGACTGGATGGTGGTGGAGGCCGACGAGAGCGACGGCAGCTTCCTCCGGCTCGACGGTACGGTGGCGGTCGTCACCAACATCGACCCCGAGCACCTGGACCATTACGGCGGGTTCGAGGCGGTCAAGGACGCCTTCGTCGAGTTCGTGGAGAACGTGCCCTTCTACGGTGCGGCGCTGATGTGCCTGGACCATCCGGAGGTGCAGAACATCCTGCCGCGCCTGCGCGACCGGCGCGTCGTGACCTACGGCTTCTCCGCCCAGGCGGACGTGCGCGGGCTGGACGTGGAGGCGGTGGCGGGCGGCAGCCGGTTCTCGGTGCAGGTGCGCGGCCGCGACGGGGACACGCGACTGATCGAGGGGATCGAGCTGCCCATGCCCGGCCGTCACAACGTCCAGAACGCGCTGGCCGCCGTCGGCGTGGCGCTGGAGCTGGGGATCGACGACGACACGGTGCGCCGCGGGTTCGAGGGGTTCGGCGGCGTCAAGCGGCGCTTCACGCGCGTGGGCGAGGTGGCGGGCGCCGTGATCGTGGACGACTACGGCCACCACCCGGTCGAGATCCGCGCGGTGCTGGCCGCCGCGCGCGAGGGGGCAGGCGTGACGGGGGCGGGGCAGGGCCGCGTGATCGCGGTGGTGCAGCCGCACCGCTACTCGCGGCTCGCGAGCCTGATGGAGGAGTTCCAGACCGCGTTCAACGACGCGGACCGTGTGCTGGTGACGCCCGTCTACGCGGCGGGCGAGGCACCGGTGGCGGGCGCGGACGCGGATGCTCTGGTGGAGGGCCTGAAGCGCCGCGGCCACCGGTCGGCCGCGACGGTGGCGGACGCGGACGCGCTGGCGGACGCGCTGGCCGGCGACCTGCGCGAGGGCGACCAGGTGATCTGCCTCGGCGCCGGCGACATCACGCGCTGGGCGGCGGGGCTGGCGGCGGCGGTGGACGCACGGCTGTGAGCGAGGTTCCCCCCTTCATGCCGCCGGTGCGCGGGCGGCTGACGGCGAACGCGCCGCTGGCGCCGCTGGTGTGGTTCAAGACGGGGGGAGCGGCCGAGTGGCTGTTCGAGCCGGCGGACGCGGACGACCTGGCGGGCTTCCTGCGCGCGCTGGACCCGGCGATGCCCGTGCTGCCGCTGGGGCTGGGGAGCAACCTGCTGGTGCGCGACGGCGGCGTGCCGGGCGTGACGGTGCGGCTCGGCAAGCCGTTCGCACGTGCGGTCGCCAGCGGCACCACGCTGACGTGCGGCGGCGGCACGTCGGGCATCCTGGCGTCGTCCACGGCGCGGGACGCAGGGATCGCGGAGCTGGAGTTCCTACGCTCCATTCCCGGCACGGTGGGGGGCTTCGTGCGGATGAACGGGGGCGCGTACGGGCGCGAGACGGCGGACGTGCTGCGCGAGTGCACGGTGGTGACGCGGGACGGTAAGTTGGCGAAGTTGACGCGGATCGACCTGCAGTTCAGCTACCGCCACTCGGCGCTGGCCGAGGGCGCAGTGGTGGTGGAGGCGGTGCTGGAAGGCGTGCCGGGCGAGCCGGCCGCCATCGGCGCGGAGATGGACCGGATCGCCGCCGAACGCGAGGCTTCGCAGCCGCTTAGGAGCCGGACCGGCGGTTCCACCTTCAAGAACCCGGCTGGGCACAAGGCCTGGGCCCTGATCGACGCGGCGGGGCTGCGAGGTCGTCGCAGGGGTGATGCGCAAGTATCGGAGAAACATTGCAACTTCCTGCTTAATCTGGGCTCCGCGACGTCCGCCGATATCGAGGCTTTGGGCGAGGAGGTTCGCAAGCGCGTGGCGGCGCATTCGGGCGTGACGCTGGAATGGGAGATCGGGCGGGTGGGGGTGGCTGGCTGATGCGCGTGGGCGTTCTGATGGGCGGCTGGTCGGCCGAGCGCGAGGTGTCGCTGGCGTCGGGCGCCGGCGTGGCGGACGCGCTGGAGCGGCTGGGCCACGAGGTGGTGCGCATCGACATGGGGCGCGACGTGGCGGCGAAGCTGGCCGAGGCGGCGCCCGACCTGGTGTTCAACGCGCTGCACGGCTCGCCGGGCGAGGACGGCAGCGTGCAGGGGCTGATGGATCTGATGGGGCTGCGCTATACCCATTCGGGCCTCGCCACCTCCGTCATCGCGGTGGACAAGGTGCTGACCAAGCAGCACCTCGTCCCCCACGGCGTGCCGATGCCCGGCGGGCGCGTGGTGCGGTCCGCGGAGTTGTTCGCGGGCGACCCGCTGGCGCGGCCCTACGTGGTCAAGCCGGTGAACGAGGGGTCGTCGGTCGGCGTCGCCATCGTCACGCAAGAATCCAACTATGGCAATCCGATAGCACGCGACGCTGCCGGCCCGTGGCAGGATTTCGACGAACTGCTGGCCGAGCCGTTCATCCGCGGGCGCGAGCTGACGACGGCGGTGCTGGGCGACCGGGCGCTGGGCGTCACCGAGCTTCGCCCGCGCGGCGGCTTCTACGACTACCAGTCGAAATACACGGACGGCGGGGCCGAGCATCTCTACCCCGCGCCCATCCCGGACGAGGTGGCGGCCGCGTGCGAGGCGCTGGCGCTGCGGGCGCACCGGCTGTTGGGGTGCCGGGGCACCAGCCGGTCGGACTTTCGATGGGACGACAGCCAGGGCGTGGACGGCCTGTTCCTGCTGGAGGTCAACACCCAGCCCGGCATGACGCCGCTGAGCCTGGTGCCCGAGCAGGCGCGCCACCGCGGCATGGACTACGACGCGCTGGTGGCCTCCATCGTGGCGGAAGCCGTCGGGGACGGCGGGGGATGAGCGGGGCGCGCAAGCGGCCGGCCCCGTCGCGGCGCGGCGGGCGGCCGGCTCCCAAGGGGCCGTCGCTGGGCCGGCGGCTGCTGGCGCGCGTGCCCGTCAGTCCGGAGACGATGGGCCGGATCGTCGGCGGCGCGGTGCTGGCGGCGGCGGGCACCGCGCTGGCGGCGGCGGCGCTGTGGGCGGGTGTCCCGGGGCTGGTGGGCACCGCGCTGGCCGAGGGGGCGGGGCGCGCCGGTTTGCGGGTCGAGAAGATCGCGATCACGGGTCTGAGCCGCATGGATCGCATGTCGGTCTATGCGGTCGCGCTGGAGCAGCAGTCGCGCAGCCTGGCGATGGTCGACCTGGCCGCGGTGCGCGCGCGGCTGCTGCGCTACGGCTGGATCGCGGACGCGGAGGTGTCGCGGCGCTTTCCCGACACGTTGCTGGTCCACGTGACCGAACGCGTGCCGGCGGCCGTGTGGCAGGACGGCGGCCAGCTGACGCTGATCGACGAGAAGGGCGTGCTGCTGGAACCGGTCGACCCTTCCGCCATCCCGGACCTGCCGCTGGTGATCGGGCCGGGGGCGGACCGGCAGGAAGGGAGCTACACGGCCCTTCTGGCGGCCGCGCCCCAGCTGAAGCGGCGCGTGTTGTCGGCCGCCTGGGTGGGCAACCGGCGCTGGGACCTGACGTTCCGCACGGGCGAGGTGCTGGCGCTGCCCGAGGACGGGGCAGACGACGCGCTGGCGCGCTTCGCGAAGCTGGAGAAGAACGGGCCGTTGCTGGGACGCGGCTGGCGGCGGTTCGACATGCGCGATCCCGCCCGGCTGGTGGCGCGCAAGGGCGCCGCGGCGGCCGAGCCGGCGGTTGCGGGCCGGGGCGGGGACGGGCAGAAAGGGGGCGAGCGGGCGGGTGACGGCGACGCGCCCGGCGGGGGCGGGGCCGCCGCGCCGGGCAACGGGGAGGGCTGAGGCATGGCCAAGGTGGGCGAAGGGCTGATAACCGCGCTGGACATCGGGTCGTCCAAGGTGTCCGCGATGATCGCGCGCAAGGACGACGGCGGGTCCGGCCTGACCGTGCTGGGCACGGGCCAGCGCGAGAGCCGGGGTGTGAAGCGCGGCTACATCGCCGATATGGGCGCGACCGAGGCGGCGGTGCGCGAGGCGGTGGAGCAGGCCGAGCGCGCGGCCGGCACCAACATCGAGGACGTGTGGGTCGGCTTCTCGGCCGGCGGGCTGGTGAGCGACGTGGCGTCGGTCGAGTTCGAGCTGGGCGGGCACCGGGTGGAGCAGGCCGATCTCGACGCACTGCTGACCGCGGGGCGGCAGAGCATCGACCCGCAGGGGCGCATGGTGCTGCACGCGCAGCCCGCGCTCTACACGCTGGACGGGCTGACGGGGGTACGCAAGCCGCTGGGGCTGCACGCGGACAAGCTGGGCGTGCACATCCACGTGGTGGCGGCCGACGGATCGCCGGTCCGCAACCTGGACCTGTGCGTGCGGTCCGCGCACCTGGAGGTGAAGTCGATCATCGCGAGCCCGGTGGCGACGGGTCTGGCCTGCCTGTCGGACGAGGAGCGCGAGCTGGGCGTGGCGCTGGTGGAGATCGGAGCCGGGATCACCAACGTTTCCCTGTTCGCAGGCGGGATGCTGGTGGGGCTGACCAGCATCGCGCAAGGGGGCGCGGACATCACCGACGACGTGGCGTCGGCCTTCGGCACCAGGCGCGCGCAGGCCGAGCGGATGAAGTGCTTCCACGGATCGGCCAATGCCAGTCCCCGCGACAATCACGAGATGATCCCCGTCACGCCCATCGCGGCGGAGGACGGTGGCGGCGAGGTGGCGCAGGTGACGCGCGCCCAGCTGATCGCGGTGATCCGTCGGCGGCTGGAGCATTTGATGGCCGACGTGAAGGGCGCGCTGGCCGAACTGAAGTTCGAGGGGCCGGTGGGCCGCCAGGTGGTGCTGACGGGCGGTGGCGCCGAGCTGCACGGCATCGCCGACTACGCGCAGCAGGTGCTTGGCCGCTCGGTGCGGGTGGGCCGTCCGCGCGGGCTGGCGGGGCTGCCCGAGCAGCATTCTGGCCCGGCGTTCGCGACGCTGGCGGGCCTCGCCTTTCATGCGGCGTCGGACCCGGTGGACGTGCGCGCGCTGGTGTCGCCCGCCCAGACGGTACACCGCAGCCGGAGCGGCGGGGTGATCCGGCGGCTGATCCAGGCGGCGCGTGCGAATTACTAGGCGAATTACCTGATGGGCGGCCCGATTCGCGCTGGCGATGGTCGGGCCTCTGGTGCAATGCTGTCATATTGATCCCGGCGCGTGACGCGGCCGTTGGCCGGGAGTGGAGTATCTGAGACGATGAGCATCGAGTTCCTGGCGCCCGACGTGGACGAGCTGACCCCGCGCATCGCGGTGATCGGGGTGGGTGGCGCCGGCGGCAACGCCATCGCCAACATGATGAACGCCGACGTGCAGGGCGTGGACTTCCTGGTCGCCAACACGGACGCCCAGGCGCTGAAGCAGAGCATCGCGCCCCAGCGCATCCAGCTGGGCGCCAAGATCACCGGCGGCCTGGGCGCCGGCGCCCGGCCCGAGATCGGCCGCGCGGCGGCCGAGGAGACGATCGAGAGCCTGGCCAAGCTGCTGGAGGGCGCGCACATGTGCTTCATCGCCGCCGGCATGGGCGGCGGCACGGGCACCGGTGCGGCACCGGTGATCGCCAAGGCGGCGCGCGACATGGGCATCCTAACGGTGGGCGTCGTCACCAAGCCCTTCACCTTCGAGGGCAAGCGGCGTGCCAAGTCGGCGGACGCAGGGATCGAGGAGCTTCAGAAGCACGTCGACACGCTGATCGTCATTCCGAACCAGAACCTGTTCCTGATCGCCAACGCCAACACCACCTTCAAGGAAGCGTTCGCCATGGCGGACGAGGTGCTGCAGCAGGGCGTGCGCGGCATCACCGACCTGATGGTGATGCCCGGCCTCATCAACCTGGACTTCGCCGACGTGCGGAGCGTGATGCAGGAGATGGGCAAGGCCATGATGGGCACGGGCGAGGCGGAGGGCGACAGCCGCGCCATCGAAGCGGCGCAGAAGGCCATCGCCAACCCGCTGCTCGACGGCGTGTCTATGCAGGGCGCCAAGGGCGTCATCATCTCCATCACCGGCGGCGACGACATGCGCCTGCTGGAGGTGGACGAGGCCGCCAACCACATCCGCGAGCTGGTGGACCCGGACGCGAACATCATCTGGGGCTCGGCCTTCAACCCCGACCTGGAGGGCCGCATCCGCGTGTCGGTGGTGGCGACGGGCATCGAGGCGGACGCCCAGGCCATCGTGGCCGCCGCGCCCCAGGCAGAAGGGGCGCGCGGCTACTCCTTCGGCCAGACGACGCGCCGGGAGGAGGCGCCCCGGCCCGTGCCGGTGGCGACGCCGATCGCTGCGGCGCCGGTCGCGCCGCCCGCGCCCGTGGCGGTTCAGGCCCCGGCCGAGGTGCGCCGGCCGGCACCGGCCGCGGCGCCCCTCGCCGAGACCGCCGGGTCGGACGAGCTTGTGCTGGGGGCGGAAACCATCGTGCCCGCCGCGCCCGCTCCGGTCGCGCCCGCGCCGGCCCCGACGCGCAGCTTCGACGACTTCGCCCCTCAGGTGCCCGCGTCGACGCCGGTGCCTGCGGCGGACGAGAACCGGCGGCGGTGGCTGTCGCCGGGCGACTCGTCGGCGGACGCGCCCGCGCCCGCGCCGCGCGTCAAGATGGGCGGCACGCTGTTCGAGCGAATGAGCAACGCCGCGCGCGGCGTGCCCCGCACCGAGGACGCGGGCGGCGACGGCGACGTGCCCCGCTTCCTGCACCGCCAGAACAATCAGTAGCATCGGCGGGCGGGGCCGGACGGCGTTCGTCGCCGGCCGGCCCCGCCCCGTCGCGACGCCTGCCGCCCCGCCATTGCGGGCGCGCGGCGGCTCCTAGACCGAACCTTGCCATGACCAGTCATCCGTTCCGCGTCGCGTTGCTCCTGGCGGGCGCAGCCCTGTCCGTCGCGCCCGCTTTCCGCATCTCCGCGCAGGCCCCGGTCACGGCGCAGACGATGGTGCAGCCGCTGTCCGGCGGCACGGACGCGGACCGGCTGGGCGCCGTGATGCGCCGCGTCGCCCAGTCGCCCGCCGACGTGAACGCGCTGGCGGAGGCGGGCGAGCTGTCGCTCAGGCTGGGCGACGCCAGCGGTGCTGCCTCGCTGTTCGCGCGCGGGGAACGGATCGATCCGCAGAACGGGCGCATCAAGGCCGGCATGGGCGCGATCCTGGTCCGCGCCGAGCGGCCGGGCGAGGCGCTGCGCTACTTCGACCAGGCCGAAGGCTATGGCTGGCCGCCGGCGCGCTACGCGTCGGACCGCGGGCTGGCCTACGACCTGCTGGGGCATCAGGACCGGGCGCAGCGGGACTACCGCCTGGCGCTCGCCGGCGGCGGCGACGACGAGACGGTGCGCCGGTACGCGCTGTCGCTGGGCGTGTCGGGGCGGCGCGAGCAGGCGCTGGAGGTGCTGGCGCCGCTGGTGCGGCGGCAGGATCGCGGCGCGTGGCGCGCGCGCGCCTTTGTGATGGCGATGACGGGCGACGCGGTCGGCGCGGACGGGATCGCGGCCTCCATGATGCCGGCCGCCGCCGCCGGGCTGGCGCCCTTTTTCCGCCGGCTCCCGACGCTGGCGCCGTCGGACAAGGCGTTCGCCGTGCACTTCGGCGAGGTGACGGGCGGCGCGCAGCGGCTGGCCGACGCCCGGCTGGCCCCCGCGCTGGCCCCGCTGCCGGCGGAGGCGGACCCGTTCGCGCGGGCGAAGCAGGTGGCGGCGGCGACGCCGGCGCCTGCCCCGGTCGGCGGCCGCGACCGGTCCCGTCGAGGCGAACGCCTGCGCGGTGGCGCGGCGGCTGGCGGCGCGTCGGCCGAGGAGCGGTCGGTGGCGCGGACGGGCCAGGCGGCGCTGGCCTCGGTATCGGGGGACGCCCGGATGGTCCCGGCCGCGCAGGTCCGACCGGCATCCGCCGGAGGAACCGGCGACGGCGGGACCGGGGCGGCGGCCGCGCGCCCGGTGGCGCTGGCCGCGCGGCCGCCAGTTCCCGCCGCACCGCGACCCGGAGCGCCGGTCGGCGGCATCGTCGCGCAGGCCGGGGCCGCCCCGGTCGGGTCGTCCGCCGCCTTGCCGGGGCAGGCGATGGCGTCGCGGGGGGCGGTGCCGATGCCCGCTATCGACGGCGGCGCGACCGTTGCCGCCGCACCGGCGTCGTCCACGCCGATCCCGCCCGCCCCGGCGGCGGCCGCCCCGTACGGCGTCCAGGTCGCGGCGGCGCAGGCACCGCTCGCACCTGCCGCTTCCCTGCCAATGGCTTCCGTGCCGGTCGCGGCGGTGCCGACGCCGCCCGCGACGGACAACGACTCGATCCTGGCGCGCATCGTGGCCGGCATCACGATCCCCGACGCGGAACTGGCCGCGGCCGAGGCCAGGCTTCCCCCGGCGCTGGTCGCGGGCGGTCGCCGGGCCGCGCGCGAGCGGGCGGATCGGGCGGTCGCCGTGAACACCATCCGCTCGTCCCGACCGGCGGCCGGCGGCGCGGACGCGGTGCCCGCGCGCGGCCGGGGCGCGGCGGCGTCCCGCCCGGTCGCGCTGGCGGAGGCCGACGTCTCCGCCGCCCGCCGCCGCGGGACCGCGCGCGACGTGGAGGGGGCGGGGGCACCCGCGACCGGGCGGTCCGTGGGTGCCGGCGCGTCCGGACGCCGGGGAACGGCGGTGGCCGCTGCGGACGAGGATGCCGGCGAGCGTTCCGTCCAGTCGGGCCGGTCGACGGGTCCACGCGGGTCCGGGCGGCGCGCAACCGACGTGGCGGAGGCAGGGGCTGGCGCAGGGGCCGGTGACGTCGCCGGGCGGCGCGGCTCGAGAGCGGACATCGCCCCGGCGGGCCGAGCCGCGGGCCGACGCGTGTCCGGACGGCGCACGGCAGAAATGGCGGAGGCCGGGAACACGATCGGCCGACGCGATCCCGACGCCGGTCCGGCCCGGCGGGTGGCTGGCCGGCGCGGGACCCGCGACGGCGCGGCGGAGGTCGCGGCGGCTGACACCCCGGCCGCCCGGCGCGGTGCGCGCGGCAAGGCCGCCGCGCGGACCGAGACCAGGGCGCAGCGCGCCGCGAAGGCGGAGCCCGAGCGCATCTGGGTCCAGGTGGCGGGCGGCGCCAACGAGGGCGACCTGGGCAAGGCGTGGACCGCCGCCAGGAAGAAGTCGGCGGCGCTGGGCGGGCGCAGCGGCTACACCACGCCGTCGGGCGCCACCAACCGCGTCGTCACCGGCCCGTTCAAGACGACGGCGGAGGCGCGCGCCTTCGTCAACAAGCTGAACGGCCAGGGGATCAAGGCATTCCAGGTGACGAGCGACGCGGGGCAGAAGGTGACGCGGTTGCCCGCCAAATGACCGGGCGAGAGCCGCAGGCGGTGCGCGACCGGCGGGGCGGGCGCTCGCCTCGCGCCGCCGGGCCGGCGGTGGACCGCGGATGCGCGGTCGGCGGGCGGGCGGCGTGACGGGCGTCACGACGGGCTGGGCGACCGGCCGCGCGCCCTACGCCGCCGAACCCGCGCTGAGCCGCGGCCGTTGCCACGCGGAGGACGCGGCCGAGCGCGGCCCGCGCGACGCGTTCCAGCGCGACCGCGACCGGATCATCCACTCGATCAGCTTTCGCCGGCTGCGCCACAAGACGCAGGTGTTCATGGCGCCCGACGGCGATCATTTCCGCGTCCGCCTGACGCACAGCCTGGAGGTGGCGCAGATCGGCCGCGCCGTCGCGCGCGCGCTGGGCCTGAACGAGGACCTGACCGAGGCGTTGTGCCTGGCGCACGACATCGGCCACCCGCCCTTCGGCCACGCCGGCGAGGACGCGTTGAAGGCCGCCATGTCGGGGGCGGGGGGCTTCGACCACAACGGCCACACGCTGCGCGTGCTGACCGAGATCGAGCAGCCCTATCCGCGCTGGCCGGGGCTAAACCTGACCTGGGACACGCTGGAGGGGTTGGCCAAGCACAACGGACCCGTCCGCCGGCCCGGCTGGGCGCTGGCGGCGGTGGACGCGGGCCTGCCGCTGGAACTGGAGAGCTGGTCCTCGCTGGAGGCGCAGGTGGCGGCCATCGCGGACGACATCGCGTACGACAACCACGACATCGACGACGGCCTGCGCGCGGGGCTGCTGACGATGGACCAGCTCTGTGCGGTGCCGCTGGTGGCGCGTTGCTGGGACGCGGTGCGCGCGCGCTTCCCCGACGTGGCCCCGGAGCGGCTGCGCGGCGAGGTGGTGCGCGTGCAGATCGGTGTCATGGTGAACGACCTGATCGCCGAGACGCGCCGGCGGGTGGCGGACGCGGGCGTGGACAGCGCGGACGCGGTGCGCGGGGCGGGACGCCAGCTCTGCGGATTCTCCGACGCGATGCGGGCGGACGAGCGGACGCTGAAGCGCTTCATGTACGCCAACCTCTACCACCACCCGCGCCAGGCGGCGGCCGCCGCGTTGGCGGGGCAGGTGGTGGGCGGGCTGTTCGCCGCGTACAGCGCGGAGCCGGCGGCGCTGCCGGGCGACTGGCGCGGGCGGCTGCCCGACGCGCAGCCGGCGCGCGCGCGGCACGTGGCCGACTTCGTGGCGGGCATGACGGACCGGTACGCGGTCGCGCGCTACCGCGAGGTGGTGGGGCCGATCGAGCTGCCGGAAGGGTTCTGAACCGCCCGCGCTTTGCGCCGCCGCACCCTCTCCGCTAGGGGCCGCGCATCATGACGCTCTATTCCCGTTTCGCCGCGCACGTCGACGCGGCGCTCGACGCGCTGACCGCCGCCGGCACGCTTCCCCCCGACCTGTCGCGCGCCGCCGTGACGGTGGAGCCGCCGCGCGACCCCGCCCACGGCGACCTGGCCACCAACGCCGCCATGGTGCTGGCCAAGCCCGCGCGCACCAGCCCCCGCGCGCTGGCCGAGGGGATCGCGGCCGAGCTGCGCCGGCTGGAGGAGGTGGCCGAGGTGTCGGTCGCGGGGCCCGGCTTCATCAACCTGCGCCTGACCGACGACAGCTGGCGCGCCGAGCTGGCGGCGGTGGTGGATGCCGGCGACGACTACGGCCGCTCCACCGCGATGCGCGGGCAGGTGGTCAATATCGAGTATGTGTCGGCCAACCCCACCGGCCCCATGCACATGGGCCATTGTCGCGGCGCGGTGGTGGGCGATGCGCTGGCGAGCCTGCTGGAATATGCGGGCGCGCGCGTGATCCGGGAATATTACGTCAACGACGCGGGCGGGCAGGTGGACGTGCTCGCGCGGTCCGCCTGGCTGCGCTACCGCGAAGCGCTGGGCGAGGCGGTGACGATACCCGAGGGATTGTACCCCGGCGACTATCTGGTGCCCGTCGGCGAGGCGCTGGCGGCCGAGTACGGCGACCGCTACGCGGCCGCGCCCGAGGGGGAGTGGCTGGCGACGTTCCGCACCTTCGCGGTGACGCGGATGATGGAGTTGATCCGCCGCGACCTGAAGCTCTTGGGCATCGAGCACGAGGTGTTCGCGTCGGAGGCGGAATTGCAGTCGGCGGGCAAGCCCGAGGCGGCGGAGGCCGAGTTGCGCGCGCGCGACCTGGTGTACGACGGGATGCTGGAAGCGCCCAAGGGCGAGACGCCCGAGGACTGGGAGCCCATTGAGCTGCCGCTGTTCCGCTCCACCCGCTTCGGCGACGACCAGGACCGGCCGATCCGGAAAGGCGACGGGCGCTGGACCTATTTCGGCGCGGATATGGCCTATCACTATCAGAAGGCGCAGGGCGCGGACGCGCTGATCGACATCTGGGGCGCGGACCATGCCGGCACCGTGAAGCGCATCCAGGCGGCGGTCGCGGCGCTGACGGGCGGCGCCAAGCGGTTCGACGTGAAGCTGATCCAGATGGTGCGGCTGCTGCGCGACGGCGAGCCGGTGAAGATGAGCAAGCGCGCGGGCAATTTCGTGACGCTGGCCGACGTGGTGGAGGAGGTGGGGCGCGACGTGGTGCGCTTCACCATGCTGACCCGGCGGCCAGACGCGCAGATGGACTTCGACTTCGCCAAGGTGGTGGAGGCGTCCAAGGAGAACCCGGTCTTCTACGTCCAGTACGCGCACGCGCGCGTCCACTCGCTGGTCCGCCGCGCCGAGGCGGCGGGGTTGGCGGAGGGTGCGGCCGACCTGTCGCGGCTGGACGCCGAGGAGCTGGTGCTGGTGCGGCGCGTGGCGCAGTTCCCGCGCGTGGTGGAGACAGCGGCGGCCGCGCGCGAGCCGCACCGGATCGCCTTCTACCTCTACGACCTGGCGGCCGAGTTCCACGCGCTGTGGAACGTGGGCAACGACCGGCCCGACCGGCGCTTCCTGCAAGCGGACGATCCGGAGGCGACGCGCGCGCGGCTTTTCCTGGCGCGGGCGATCGGGCAGATCGTGCGCAACGGCCTGGGCGTGATGGGCGTCGAGGCCGTGAGCGAGATGAACTAGGCGCGGCACGCGGACGCGGGCCGGAGGGGGCGGGGATGCCGGACAGGACGGAGTATCGCGACGAGGACCGGCTTCCCTGGCTGGAGACGGTGGAGGCCGAGGACGAGCCGCGCTCCGGCCTTCGCGGACTGCTGACCGCGCTGGCGGTGGCGCTGCTGCTGGGGGCGGTCGCCTGGGGCGCGTATCGCTGGCAGCGCGGCACGGGCGAGGGGGGCGACGGCCGGCTGATCGCGGCCGAGCCCGGCGACTACAAGGTGCGGCCCGACGATCCGGGCGGGCTGAAGGTGGAGGGCGAGGGCGACGCCGCCGTCGCCACCAGCCAGGGCCGCGATGCCGGCACGGGCGCCGTCGACCTCACCGCCGTGCCCGAGGCTCCGGTGGCCCGGCCGGCCCAGGCGGTGCCGTCGGCCGGGGCGGCGCGGCCGACGCCCGCCGCGTCGGCGGCGAAGCCGGACGCGAGCGGGGGCACCGTCGTGCCGCGCTCGGGCGGGCGGCTGGTGGCGGCGGCGCCCATAACCGCGCCCAAGCGCGAGGTGCCGGGCGCGGCCGGCGGCGGCGCCATGGTGCAACTGGGCGCCTATCCCACGGAGGGCGCGGCCAACGCGGCCTGGGGCGGCTATGCCAAGCGGTTCGGCTACCTGGCGGCGCTGGGCAAGTCGGTGCAGGTGGCCGAGCTGAACGGGCGCACCTTCTATCGCCTGCGCGTGGACGCGGGCTCCGGCGAGCGGGCGGCGGACATCGTGGCGCGGCTGCGCGTGGCGGGCGAGGACAGCTTCGTCGCGCGGTAGCGGGCTCGCGCCGGACGTCCGCCCGCGCTAGGCGGGGCGGGTGAAGCCCGTCGTCTTCGGCCTGTCCGGCCCCGCCCTCACGCCGCCCGAGCGCGCCTTCTTCCGCGCGGCCGACCCGGTCGGCTTTATC
>Ga0325400_1000073_pt1 | contig 57166 bp, 31 predicted proteins | sample PopdelMetagenome_2_FD_205662 | JGI IMG/M metagenome (GOLD analysis project Ga0325400, IMG submission 205662) | Populus deltoides microbial communities from Bellville, Georgia, United States - Xylem-PdKOR-R1 | ecosystem: Host-associated > Plants > Phyllosphere > Stem > Wood/Secondary xylem... | reverse complement strand
TTAGAAAACCAATCCAAACCGAACAAAACCAGTTCGGTTTGAACCAATTCTCAGTTTGGTCCGGGTTATAATAACCAGGAATGCTATTTTCTGGTTCGGTTGAATTTCTGGGTTAAAACCGGACTGAACCGGACCGTGAACACCTCTACTGAAGACAAGTTTTAACAAGCTATTGAAGCTCGAGGAATTTCAATTTCTATATATAGTAGCACTATAATTCCAGGCAGCATCATAACTGCACTTAAAATCAAGCAGCCATCACTGAAGCACAAGGTCATCCAAAATTTTCTCAATAGTAACATGTGATGCCGAATTTCTAAGAACTCATATGATTATGAGAATATACAACTTCCATGTGTATTCATAAAATATTTCCACAAAACTCTGTATTCTTCCCTTGAGGCTAAATATCTGCAACCATAGATCGGGTGAGCAACCAAACAAATTTCCAGAGCAAGTGCTTGACACAACTGAAAGGTAGAACTATAGCCTAAATATAGACTAAACAAAAGTTAGATTTTATTTAAGTTTATTTGTTGATATTGATTTAATTATTGTTGGATATTTTATTTAGTGGGCTATAAGGCCAATTGTCTATTCTAGTTAGGGTTTTAATATTTATATGTTATTTTTCTAAATGTTAGACAATTTTTGATGAATTAAATAAAATTTGCAGAGTTGCAGACTTTTCCAACCCCATTCTTTCTCTTCTCTTTCTTTGGCTTCTTCTTTTCTTTTTTCTTTAGCTTTAAATTTCTTTTGTCCTGCATCAAAGTGCTTTGGAAAATTTGGCAGTTTCTTTAGAGCTGATTGATCCACTCCAATTGGATTCTAGCACTTCTAAGAATTTGTTCCCAATATGTCAATTCTACTATTTATTTAATTGAATAAGAAACTACTAAGATATAATTTTACCACTAATATGACTGAAATTTGTTGTTAAAAAGCAGCACTACTAGAAACGGATTGAATTAATGATCATAAAAGTGGGTACTGTTCCCATCCTCTAGCCACTTCATTCCTATGATCTTTCAAAAATTTGTTGAATAAAGAATAAGTCTCACTAATAGTTTCTTGTCACTATAGACTTATTGAATCCTAAGGTTCCTTTTATATTCCGGAATGTTGTTTTTTTCGAGTTTTGAAATTTTCACATGGCTTCTGTATTTCTTGCCCAGGGATAGTGAGAAACACAACTATGGGCATTGCAAACCAACGCTAACAACCAACATTCATAGTCCATTCAACAGTGTTACAGTAAGCTGTGAAGCATTGCCTATTGAAATCTTTTAATTACCATAAGATGAATATAATTCGCATCTTTTCCTAGTTCATTGTCATCTCAACATTTTGTATGGTGCAGAAAATCATCCTTCCTGGTTTAGAATTGTTAGTCTCATTCAATTTAAATTATATGTCTTTACCCAGGCATGGAGGGGCATTCCTAGTATATTCATCAGAGTCCCCAAAGCAAATGTTTAAACAGTAACATCATGAAGGTTTACCTATTTGTATCTTTTAGTCCCTAGAATTGTTAGTCTCATTCAACTTAAATTATACGTCTTTACCCAGGCATGGAGAGGCATTCCTAGTTTATTCATCAGTGTCCCCAAAGCAAATGTTTAAACAGTAACACCATGAAGGTTTACCTATTTGTATCTTTTAGTCTCCATTAGAGGAGATCAATGTCTCTATAATGTTACAAGAGGCTATTTTCTAGCGCTTGAAGCAGAACACTTCCCTTTTTTCTTTTTTTAACAAGCTAGCATAAGGCACATAATATAAATATAAAAGCAGCAAAGTAAATTCCAAGAAAGCAAAGACAAAACCAGGAGTATGGAAATAGGGTGTAAAGATATCAGAACACAGAGCGCTACCTGACTATATGATCATTGTGTATTCCAACAAGAAGAAAATCTCCAAGCGCTCAAGCAAGCTTGAGATCTAAACAATAGATAATGGTCATTATTCACATAGAGGCACACACCACTCACTTTAGCCAACTAAGCTTAGCTAGATGGAATGAACTGGACAAAATTCTTTGCACCATCTCATACAATCCAGGACATTATCATACAAAAGCTTTCTTTCCAGTCTACTAGTCACGAGTTACTACGATTTCTCTCATTAATTTTTTTTTTAACTGTTGACATAATTTGAGTAACCACAAGTGCAAGGCATATGGATGTTTCCCTTGTTTCAGCACCAAGTGGTTCCACTTTTAACATATACTATGCTCTTTTTTTTTGTCTTTTATTTTTCACTCATCTATCAAGGCATCCCTGCCTTCCTGCGCTTGCTTTTGAACTCACTACCCCTCTGTTTTCCAAAGCCGACACTAGGTTCGTAGATCATAACTTCATTTTACAGCATTCTTAAAACATAATCCTCACGAATCAGCAAACATCAAACTAGGGGTGTTAAAAAAACCCTGGTATATTTGTAATATTTGCATTATATAACTTGACTCAACCCATCAAAGTCAAATAATATGGATATTATAGATAATAGCAGGTTAAAAAACCTAAAAAATAGATATTACAGATGATAGCAGGTTAAAAAACTTAAAAAATGGATATCATAGGTCAGGTGGCGGGTCATAATTTTTAAAACCCGATCAACCCGACCCAACTTGTATACTCTATACTCTGTTGTCTTTATATTTGATAGTTTGTGTATTGAACATTTATTTTTATTTTATTTAGAAATTTTTTGACTTCAAAGTTATTATTAATGAGCTTCCTATTAGATTTATTTAACGTGATAAAACAAAAAAGCTCATCTCTTTGCCAGGGAAGGTAACTAGAATTTAATAATGGTGTAAAGTATTAAAATTAGACCTAACATCGAGGATGTCATAGCAAGTACAATACATACCGTAGATCTGCCTCTAAATACGGACTTATAAAATTAGCAATATAATCTCAACTTGTGAATATCTGTAATATCTACACAAAAATTAACTCAACCTGATATATCCAACCCGCTTGGGTCCAAAAAAAATTGAATGGGTCAAGTTTACAATTTATAAAATATTAGAAGTTAGGTATGATACAATTATAGGCTCAACCTGACCTAACTATATCAATGAAGACCCATAATCAAACAACAACAAAGATGCTTTTTCTAGATTTATCCACCTTTCACTAGTTTATGGACCGCTCCCTAATCAACATCAGCCTTCTTAATAAATATTGATAATATAGCGAAACGTATCAATTTTTCTAACCTCCGAGCCATCATTCACAATGTTCCATTTCTTGTCATGACGAACTAGCATCAACATATTACAGCTTCATCGCTTCTAATTTAAAACATTGAGTTCAAAATGTCTCTCCCAACAATCTAATTTACAAGTTTCTTTATATTGGTTTATCCATGAAAAACCATGGTGATCAGCAACCAACATCATCTTAAACATGATTCTCTGACATATCAATGCTCAGAGTAAACAACACAAGGCTCACTCCCAACCCCTAGTGTAAGGCTGACATGACTTGCAAGTAGCTCATCTTTCCTTCCATTTTTCTTAAACTAGTCAGAGGATCATCACAAGCACGAAAGAGTAAAAAAAGGCAAGCGCAAATGGATAATAAAAAGATGCACTTCACACATAATTGGGGAAGAATAACTAGAAGGTGTAGAAATCAGAGGTAGATTGAATTTATTCCATACGAACAGAAGAAGAAAAGTTTGAAGTCCAAAAAATTAGCCACTTGTATCTCAACAGGCACGGGCATGAGAAGACACAGGAAAAGCATAACACACCTCGACATGTCCAGCATGGAAGAGATCAAACGCACCATCAATATAAACTATCCGAGCATCCTGCCCTGGCCGCTGAAATCACTTGTGTAGAAAATTGGTTGAGAAATGGCATTGTGGATATAATAATATTTGCATAAAAACAGCAGAAATTCACTTAGAATATGGAGAACGCATTAAAGACGAACTAGATATAAATCTTGTTTCATTGTAATCAGTAAAGTAATCCACTTTTACGATAGAACTTTACCAGCTTCTGTTTGAACAAATGGTGGGTAACAGGTTACAAGGTCCTAGCTTTTGTGAGAGGCACAAAAGTTGCACAACAAATGAGGACTCAAGCATTGCACAATGCCTAGTGCTTGTTTGAGATGAAATGAACGCCACCCAGTTAGTTGCAGAACATGATTCCACACAGGAAAAGGCGCAAGGTTTACCGGCTCTTGGTAGCAATACCCAATAAAGTGCAGCAAGCAAGGAATCACTATAGATGTGGAAAACTAATAATGAAATTACTGTTATTGGCAGAATGATGAGTAACTAACTGGATATCTTGTCATTGGAGAATTGTACAATTCTGCGTGAAGTAGGAAGGAAATGAGAAACCCGAGTTCCACTTCCAGATCCACCGTCTTCAAATTTCTGGCTGTGCCCATGGCTAAACTGCCTTTGCAATGACGACTGGTTGTGGCTGTCACTAATGGATCTCTCTCGAGTACACAGAAGCATGCGACCTGTTTATTCACAACAACAACAACAACAACAATTATAATTCCATGAAATACACACACAGACACACACATCTTTTTTCTTTTCTTTTCTTTTAAAAAAGAATAAAAATAAATAAATAAATAAATTACCAACGATATCCGTGCTGGAAACGCCTTCAGTGCGCTTAATCTGTTTGTAACGGTCAGCTTTCTTAGCGAGCGCATAAGCATCGGTGCCATCAGGGAGGACGCAAGGATCATCGCCGTGAATAATATAATCAATATTATATTCATCAAAAAGATTCTTCATGAAGTCTGCAGTTATAGCGTATGGCGCATCTGAAATCACCTCGCCCACCCATTTCAGCGCATTCACCATAATCATCCTTTCATGGACAGGTGTCACTGGAGGACCTTTATTGGCTATAATTTCGTCGTCGCTAACAACGCCCACCACCAATTGATCTCCGAGGGCGCGTGCTTGGCGGAGGGCGTTGCAGTGTCCGTAGTGCATCATGTCGAAACAGCCGTCCATGTACACTCGAATTGGCTTCTTCTTCTTCTTCTTCTTGTTTAAAGATAATGACCAATTAGACCTCCATTCGGCGCCGGACTTGAGATATAACCCTAAGAGGGATACGCCAACCGCAACCACCAAACATGTGGCTACAATCTTCACCTTCTCGGGATGCAGTGCAATGTCTGAACCACCATCAGCTCCACCTCCACCACCACCCATTGCTTTTATTTTTGCTTGTTTTCGAAAATAAAGAAAAATGGGGTGTGTTATATTCTAACGTCTCTCTATTGAAGGGTTTTTTTTTTATCTTCATTCCATTTCGCTCTCTTCTCTTCTTTTCCCCAATTGGACTATGGGCTTTGCTCGGTTATATGACAAATCCAAAGGCATATAATTGGGCTTATTGGCCCACAAATAAATCTCTCGGGCCTCAGCTGTACTTGGGCTGTTTTGCGCCAGAGCCTAACCCTACTTTGATCAATAGGAGGAGTATTGAATAAAAAGATAAAAAGAAGAACAGAAAAGCAACGCTTGTCAACTCTTCTGTTAGTAACGAACTTCCAATGACGGAAAATTGAAGCGAAGCGAGAAGCGACAGCCTTGCACTACACGCCGCCTCTTTTAAATTTAATTCCTTAAATATTTTTAACATGAAAATATAAATATATAAAAAGGAATATAAAACAAAGGAAAAGGATATAGAAGAAAGAAAGAAAGGAATATACTACGGCATAAGAGGGAGGATGGAGTAGGAGCAGCTTGGACTTGAAATCCATTTAATTAATTGAATTATTATTTTCGATCTTCTTCTATCGAAAATTCACCGCTTTTTTTTATTTTTCTGATAGTAATTGGGATTGATTATTTGACTCAAATCAGCAGAAAGTTGCTGTTTTTTTTTTTTTTTTTTCCTGGAGATCAGATCAGATTAGAAATGGCATCAACAGAGGGTCTGGTGCCGATAACCAGGATTTTCCTGGCATCTTATTACGATAAATACCCTTTTACCCCTCTCCCCGACGATGTTTCTCGCCTTTCCTCGGAGATCCGCTCCATGACCTCCGATTTGCTCAAGGACTCTCCTCCCTCCTCTCAAGGTTCACTCCCTTTCTTTTCCCTTTTTTTTTTTAAATAATTACAACAACAATAATTGTTCAGTTTATTTATTTATTTGGGTGGGTGGTGATTGATTTTTAGATGAAAGCTTATTGCTAAAAGAATCTGAAGGAGAGTCTCCTCATAAAATTGATGAGAATATGTGGAAGAACCGAGAACACATGGAAGAAATTATATTTTTGCTTCATGAATCTCGCTGCCCTCAGCCCGTAAGCCTCCATATTTTTTTTTTATAATTTCTCATATTTTTTACACAAATTCTTTGCATTATCTTACATTATTTGTTATGTAATTGTAGCTTCAAGATGACAGTGAACTCTCTACTGTTTTTAACAACATGAGATATAAGTTTCAGAAGACTTTGAACGTATTGCAAGATTTCCAAGCAGTGAATTCTGATCATGTGTTCAACACAGGTTATTTCTCTATGCATCAATTATTTTCCACTTTAATCTTTCAGAAGAATGCTGCATTGCCTATGTTGACTCATATGTTCTGTTGAAATGCTTTGAGTTTTCTGAATTGGTCATTTTATTTCCTTTTTTTAACTTCTGCGGCGGCGATTCATCTTATTCACAATCTTGATCCCATTTACCATTTCTTCTCGGTGCACCAATCTTGACCTTAGCATTAAACAAATGAATGATCTTCTTAAGGTACACCAGAATTCAATGCATGCTTGGTTTTATAATCAGATTTATGTGGTCACTGAGATTGATTTTAAGTGCCTTGGAAGAGATGGCATCACGGCGGTTATCTTTTTGCCTTTTGGAGTTTGGGTTAATACAGGATTGTACTAATTCAGATTAGTTTTTGCAATATCTGAGAAAAATTTCAATGCGGTTCTGAAATGGGACCTTAGGTTAGCAATATGCTAGCTTATCAGGGTTACTTGCCAGCAGTTTACTTCTTAGCAAATCAGAGTTTCCCTTTTGTATTCTTGCTAGCAGGTTGCTGATAAAGGTTGTAGGCTGTTTAGTCACTAGTAAATGTTTATCTCTGAGTGCAAACCATCTTAAAATGGTGAATTACATGTACTCAATACTAATAATTAGTGTGGATTAAGTTTGTAACAGGAAAAGTTTTGATATAAATCACAGAACTGAGTTTAATTTGAGAAGTTATACTGTACTTCTCAAACGCTCAGATTTCATAATTCGATCACTAACTAACTTTGAGTTTATGAGTGGAGAAAATAGATGAAACTGTTGACTTGGTCTCTTCTGTCTTCTGTTTTTATTTGAGAATTATTTGAGGATTACCTTGATACAAGCAGGCTGCTATCCTCTTCCAAAGGAATAGAATTGATTCATTAATTAGTGATAGGCATGAGGATCATAGTTATGCATGGTTTTCAACCTATCTTGTTGGTTATTCAAGATTCCAGCTGAGGTGAATGGTTTAGGCCACTGCCAGGATTTTTGTACTGATGTTTGCTAAGGTGTTTGAGAACTTGCTTTCATTCAGTCATGACCTACATGCCTCAAGATTTTCGGGGAACGCTTATCAGACAGCAAAGGGAGCGGTCAGAAAGGAATAAGCAAGCAGAGGTTGATGCGCTCGTTAATTCTGGTGGAAGTATACGTGATCGATACGCTCTGTTGTGGAGACAACAAATGGATAGGTGAGGCACCTTGGTTTTTGTTTTACAGATTGTGGTACTCAGGTGCTCTGCCCTGCTATCTTTGAAGTGATTTCATTAGAAGATAAGCTGAGAGATAAGAAAGCTTTGTTGTTTTCATTTTGTTTAGCTTTTTCTTTTTTGGTTATTTGGAGGATGTCTTATCCTTTGTTGTGAGCCGGCATGACCTTTCATATTGTTAAGTATATATTTTTTATTTGTAATTAAAAGAAATGATGCAAGGGGCTATACAGTCCTGACCCAAATGCTGTATCCTACCAGGAGGAGACAGTTAGCACAGCTTGGTTCAGCAACAGGTGTATATAAAACTCTTGTGAAGTACTTGGTAGGAGTTCCTCAGGTACAATCCTACCTTCTCCTCACCTCCCTTTTGGCCTAGGTTGTTTGATTTTATTTTTTTTTTGGTGGGGGCATCGAAGTATTTCCTTTTATGTTGTGTTTGGTATGGGGTGAAAATTTTGAAGGGGAAATGTTAAGCGGGGCAGATTTAAAAGGTGTGAAAAAGGATTAAGGGATGAAGTGTTAAGGACGTTCAGTTGGAGGTGGGAAAATTAGAGATAATAGTAGGTCTTAGTGAAGGTAAAATCAAATTTTAGGTTAAATGCAATTGTAAAAAGAAAATAGATAATTTATAGTTGTGGTCCAAAATAGATGTGGAAAAAAAGAATAAAAATAGTATTAAATGGAAAAAAAGAAAAGAGAAAGGACACAGAACCCAAAATCCCCCTCTCAAAAAATTTCCTTATCCCTCCCCATGAGGTTAATGTTTAACTCGTTCCCTATAACTTGTACCAAACATAAGTAAAGGAGGTGAAAATTTACAACTTGACCCCTGTACCACACGTATCCTTGGTCTAATCTTTTTGGGAGCTAATGGTTAGCAATATCAATTTTGTTTGCCCTGGGCATTTTTTACATACTTAAGCATCAATGTTCACATGCAACTGACGTGACGCCTTCCTTCCTTCATCTGATGCAGGTTTTACTAGACTTCATTCGCCAAATAAATGATGACAATGGGTATGCACCTTTATGTTTTTGGAAGTATTTTGTACTCCTCTTTACATTACTGTATATGCTCAGTGCCACTTGTCAGACAAATAGATATATGGAAATCATCATGAATCTGGTACCTAATTGATAATGTTTGATCAAAATCTTAAATGTACAGGCCCATGGAAGAGCAAAGACAGCGTTACGGACCATCTTTATACAGTCTGACAGCAATAGTTCTCTTGATTAGACTATTCATTCAACTTGCTTGGGGGAGATTTGAGGCTAAAAAATTGTGGGTAACTTGCTGCCTTTACTGAGTTTTCTAGTGTTTAGATGTAGTATGTTGTCATAAGCTAGATATATGTTTTACTGTATCTTGCCAGTGCTGTTGTGACATTTTCCATGGGTTGCTTTTATGCCTTTTTGCTGTGGTGTATATTTTATCAGAACCAGGGATCAAGTTGCTGTCCTGGAACAAGCTGTTGATGTCTACACTTATGAGTTCAGAAGGTTCATCACCTTCATCAGGTATTGCTCCTGCTTCTATTGTGATGGTGGTGATGCTACTTCTACAATTATTTACATTAGCATCGCCATTGTTGTTACTTTTTTTTTTTAATTTACTAAAACCATCACCATCATCATTTTGCTATCCTGTTGATAAATGCTCTTGGAGTTTAAAGGGATATTTCTCTTTCCATAAACTAGTCATTTTTTATGTTCAGTGAAAATAGGAAAAATGAGATGTAGGAGGGGCTTACACAAATCTGCTAATGTGGATTAAGGTTGGGTAAAATTGGAATTACAGGGTTGTTGAAGGTCAACAAAGATTCTTGGGGCATGTTGATGAAATTTTGTTGAAAAGGTTCTCTTTTACGATTGTCTTAGCTACAAGAAATTAAGATAGAGTGTAGATTATCTATGGAGAGCAACAAATCATCAGGTTGGGGGCCAAATTTGATAGATCAATTGATGCAGAATTTGTTGGGAAAATACACGGGAGTTTAGGGTTTTAAGTGGTGCCATAAATGGGATATGATTGGGTGAAAAATCAAGAAAATGAGCAACTCTTGTAGCTGCACTGTGCTACGAACAGTATGGGAACATTGTCAGGGTTGGAATCTTGGGATTTTTGGTGCTACATGATGGAGGAAGACATCAAGATTTAAGTGTAACTTTTTATTGATGAAATAAGGTTATTGTGATATGAGTAGTTAGAGAGGTGATACTGATTTAGAATAGAGATGGTAAAAGAACATTTCTTGAGCATAATGAGGTAAAATATTCATTCAAACTTAAAGTAAAGCATGCATTAATTTATTAACAAAACTCTACAATATTACAAGAGTATGTGGTTGTTTATATTCATTTGGAATTCCTTACGCAAAAATTCTCTAATTATGACCAAACTTGAACATGAAAAGAGATAGGGCTTGTATGCCCTGTTTTTTACTGGTGGAAAACAATGGTTTGTTTTTATAAAAGAAAATCCACTGAGAAGGAAAATTGGGATTTTCAATTTTAATATGATAGATAATAATTAATGTTTTGTGTGATCTATATTAGTTGTTCTCATGTTCATTTGAATGTTTGTTTTGTCAGTGAGGTATTTGCAAATTCCCCTTTCTTTATTTCAGCAGAAGCTGCTGGTGCATTAGAAGCTAGGTAAGTTTTTCAGGTTTTCACCTTCTAATTAGCATCAGTACTTTCAATTTGAACTTTTCTATTTTGTTCTATACAGAAACAATGATGACTACAAGGAGATAAATGTTCCAGCTGGGAAAACTCACGAGGTTTGTTTTAAGCACTATTTGCAGGATTTCTGTTCATATTGTGCGCACGCGCACGCTTGCGTGCGCGCATAAATGAATCAAGTGGAAGTTAAATCTTTCATAGTTGCTTGCTAATTATTCTACACACTTGGGAGGAGCTTCATTGAAATTTGCTGAAAGCTTTTTTTTTCTTTTTGAAATGCACAAGACTATATTAATCTCCTTCTAGACTTTGTGCCTGCTAGCATATGAACAGGAATTTGTAAAAGAGTTCAACTGTAGATTGCTCTGGAGAAGTTCATTTGTGTGCTCAGATGACCGGCTTGTTTTTTTAAATGTTCTCTCTTTTCCATTGTTTAAATGCAATTCCTGTAGCTGCTTGGAATCTTTTACATCTTTTCAGATGTTGACTTGCTAATGGTAACGGCATTACCTTTCTAGGTTTCATTGTCTGTGGAATCAGTGAACTCATACATTGCTTGGGATTTCAGTTTGATACAAGGCAAAATTAACATGGTAGTATTCTCAAACTATTTCTTGAGCTGGGTTCTTAACATGAAATCGTTTTTGTTGCTCTTTCAATTATTTTTAGCTTCTGGGGTGTTTAGCTAACGAAATTTTCCATCTTGGTAATCTTCTTGTTCATGCTGTCAATCCTTACAAGCTTTTGAACTTTGTCTGCTGTATTTTAAAATTAGATACTGCAGTTTTAACTTCCCATTTCCTCTACGCAGTACAAGAAAAACTGTTTTTCTCTTAGTTATATCCATTCAACTGTAGAGGGTGACATGGACCAAGCACATTTTTAGAAATTATTTTATCAGGCCTTATGTCACAGTCAGTATTCTGTGAATTACCTACAGAAGTTGTCATGTAGATTAGAAATGAGGTTTCCTATTTCAATTGCAACGTTCAGTTTTCATTTATTGTTTTAGACTCTTTGTGGATGCCAATATGATAGTAAGTGGAACTGTCTTAATTCCCATGCCAACATCACCATCTACAGTGTTGTCACAATGCATGTCAAAATGTCAGAGCAGCAACACCTTTAGAATTTTATTGATCATTTTTTTTTAATTATCCTTTTTACTCATTTTCCAAAATTCATATCAAGAACTCAATTGCCTTTTTTCTCCTCTCTTTTTCCCTTTAAATCAATTATTGTTGAGTTTCTCCAAATTTACTGAAGGGTTTGATGGGATTAAAAAAGGTGTCAAAAGTGGGAGTTGTCATTGAATAAGAAACTCGGAATGTGACCGATGACAAACTAGATTGATGACTAGGAAATTAGTATCAATTTCATGTGTGTTCTTTCCAAGAAAGATGCCTTTTGTGGTACTGTCTGCATGATGCAATGAAAGCAGTTGGATGCTTCCTGTTTTCACAGGGGTTCTCCATTTATCTAGTGCTAATTAGGTGGTTTGGGATTAATTTGAAGACGTTATGTTAAAGCTTTCTGGTTAAACTGGTATGTTTTGGTTGTGCCTTGTAATGTTGAGAAAATCTGATGTAGTCATCAAACTAGAAAAGGGAAGGTAAAAAATCAGAGATTTGATTCGCATTTAAGCCAGGGTTGAACTGTGATGCTATTATTATCTCATAGTTTTAGCCTTTTTTATTTTATTTTTTGTTTCAATCACTGCCTTTTCCATCTTACTGGGGTTATATGTTGCTGGTCAGGATATTGGATTTAGTGTGGAGTGTACAGACCCTACAGGGAAAAAAACTGTAAGTTAAACTAGGAAATGTTTACTACTTTAGTAGTTTTTTTTTTTTTTAAATTTCTTCAATTAGACCTTTCACTTATATTGGACTCCAAAAACAAAAGATTGTGGTTGACCTCTTGTTGCTAATTTCTGATTTCCTGGTTTCGATTTTGTATTAATTTCTTTAATTATGTATTTTGTCCTTGCATGTACCTTGTGGCATGTGTGGTCCTTCCACAGCTGATACTACCATATCGACGTTATGAGTCTGACCAAGTGAGTTACTGACTATTTTACCACACCTTCTAATATGATGGATGGATCTCTTCATGATATAAATGCTGATACAGGGAGATCCCTTACCCATGACGTTGATGTTGTTACAGGGGAACTTCTCCACGTGCATATCTGGAAACTACAAGCTTATTTGGGATAATTCATATTCTGCATTTTTTAAAAAGGTGAGAAGGCATGCTGAGCATTAATAACATGATTCATTTGGATTTGGGACAATTTACTCCCTTTCTGCGAGACTAACATAACCTACTTATAGTGATATCAGTATGTGACTTGTTAAAAACAATGACTAGTAGTGAGCTACTGTGCTGCATTCACAATTATTTAAACATTGCTCGGGCCATCTCAATTTTTGTAATAGGTCCTGCGTTACAAGGTGGACTGTATACCTCCGGTTGTTGAGCCAGTGCAATCTGCAGGTGAAATGGAAGAATAACTGTCGCCTCCTTAGCTGTCTCATGGTGATTTGGATCAAATTTATTTGTACTTGTTGCCTCTTCCTTTTTTTTTTTTTTTATCACATCCGATGAAAGAATGTTGCTTCTTGGTTTTGGCACGGCTTAATCCGCCGCTACACTAACTTGTTCTATGTTACCTGACAATCAGTATAACCCCATTCATCCAATTACTGCAATCAATGCCAGAGCAGCCTAGCAAATAACAAACTCCCAAGGGCAAAGAATATGGGAGGTCCCTTTTTTTAAAAAAAAAATTTATCCCTCTCGATAAAGAAAATGTTTGGATTTAAAAGGTTTTTGCAACACAGAAGTTATTACTTCTGATATTCCTACGTGATCAAGGATGGCATGGACTCTAAAAAACAAAGAGATGGCATGGTAGGAGGTGCCTACATGCATATAGCTGAAATTGTCATCTCCTGAGAACTGCCCGCTACACCAAATAAGGTGACTGCATATCACTAGTGGCAATGGCCGCTTGATTATGATTCTACTGTTCCTGATGCTTGAGAGTTGCATGAAGCAGTTGTCCGCTTTACAGAAAGGATTTCAGAAATGTCATTCTTGAAGGTGATGCTGATTTGGTGATCGAGGCAGCAATATCAGAGCCAAACACGCCTTAAGGAGTTCCGTACTTCAACATGGTCGTAACAAGTAACAGAAGCTGTTGCAATGTCCATATATAGTAGTCGTAATTGGGCTGCCCACTTTGGGAACAAAGGGCCCTGAGTGAGAATCTTGATTTTGATAAATGTTTTTACTTCGGGATTGGGTCCAAAATAACCATGTAGAAGAAAATCTTGAACTATTGTTTAGGGCTGCTTGACCAAAGAAAAAAAAGCTACTTGCTGCAGCTGGTACCAATGCTTGAAACCTAGCAAACCACTAGAGGTCCGATAAGGATGGCCAGGCCGGTGAATCCAGTATCCAGAGCACAGAGGCAGATATCCAGAATTGAAGCTCGGACAGCGACCGGGAAGGGGGTATTTGATTGAACAAGGAACCTTTCATAAGCATGCATCATCATCTATCACTGGATTATATGCATCAATGAAAGCAGTTAAACACACAATTAATAGCAACAAATATGATGATGGTAAGGCAAGAGAAACTATTTACTAATTACGTATGTGGTCAAGTGAAACCAGAAGCCCGCTTCGCAGAATCCCGAGTAGCATGGTAATTATTGTCATGGGTCAAACTCCATCGCATTTTCCCCATGATTTCAACACACACCTGACCTGATAAATAGCTAGCTCAATGCAACCCTTTGGAGAGCCTCTCACAGCAAGATTCCCCATATTGAGTGGATGGAAGCGATATATCTACATCCTTTTCTAACTTAAGAAGAATCAAAACCCTCCCCTCATCCATATGCTAGCCCATAGCACATTCGTTCTTAAGTCATCCATAGAACACCAGTATCTCAAATAGGCCCTTATCAAATCCTGAACTATTTCAATTCTATACATAAGCAGCTAAATACATGACCACCTACCTACCACAAAAAGCTATTATCTGGTCTTAGATATCCCATAAGAAGAATTAATTCATTAGACCGTTTTAAGGAGTTTTGTATGGCCTGATCACATATCTTAAAGGAAAATGCATTAAATTGTAACATGAAGATTATCATCTTATTTTCAAGGTTAATCTTCGAAACAAATTGCTTTGACATGAGAAGTATGGAAGAACAAAGCTTCATGTATTAGCACCAAAATCAGGCATTACTAGAAGGTAATGACACTTAAAAAATCACAATTCTCAGCCAATAACGGGGATAAATATCGATATTCGTGTATTAGCATCAAATACAGGAATGAAACCAAGCCAATGCCATATCAAATTATGGGCATGTATAGCACAGAACAGTAAGGATATATGCAATCTACAAACGATATAGAGGTCGGGTGTGTTGGGTTTTTCAAAACACATATATATAGCAAAAACAATAAATTTACACAAAAAAAAATTGGAGTCTCAAGATCCTATAGACAGGTCAAGAGTTGTTTAATGTTTATAGAAAGATTACCTAAATATCAGATTTTTTTCGGCTTTGAATAATTTCTTCAAGACTAGGTTGTCACAAACTACAAGTCACAAGTCATCCAAATGTTCAGTCTCAAATAATAATCCACACGAACCACCAATGAGAAATATCTTAAACCCTTTTAGGAGAGAATAATTGTTGTGTCTTTAAGTGCTAGCTTTTTTTTGTGTTTTTCAAGTATTCTGTAACTTAAACCTGAAAACCTTATAAATAGCAAAATATCAATTTGCCTCCTGAATAATATCACAAATATTTTTTCAGAATAATTTTATAAATTTATTCAATCAAGTCTTTACTTGATTTTTTAAAGTTTAGAATTGTAATTTTATGTATAAATTACATTATAGTCCTTAATTTCTAAAACTTATTTACAATCAAGTCACACTTGATTAATCATCACATTTTAATTTTTAACTAATGGTTCATATATATATGACCCATTAGGTTCCCAAATAAGGTGGCTCAAATATAAATCACAATCCTAAATAAAATAAGATTAAGTAAATTAACAAGTAATTTATTATCAATTCAACAATTGATTGATTTATATTTGAAGATCAAGTATAATCTCTAGCAACCTATCATAATTCTTTAATTATTAGAAAAGTCATAAGTGATTCGACTTAACTTCTTAGTGTAATTATTATCATTTCATCAACATTGTTTCTGATTTAGATATTATAGCATGTAGTTTGTCTACTCTGTCGAATCATCTTTGTTTTCAACATCATAGTCCTTTATTCTTTAAATATGATTTGAAAATCTTTTCAAATCTCATTTCACCTTACAGAAGGATTTATAATCAATACTATTTGAAACAAATGGAACATTTTCTCTAATTCACTTAGGATGATGAATCCTCTTTTGATTATTTAAATACATTTATATAGTTCATGTTAAGCCTAATATTTGCTCATTTGTTACGCTTGATTAGAACAATATGTAGTGGGATCAAATCATAATAACACAATCATCATGTGAGCCTTTCTATGGGCACAAGTGATCTTTGCATTTGGAATTTTCATGTGGCCAGTTCAGTGCACATGTCATCTGACAAGCATGTATATATTAGTTTTAAGTATCTCTCATACCTCGGTTTATATGAACAACTATTTCTTTTCATAAAAAAAAATATAATATGTATTAATCTCAACAATTCTAATTAATATTCAATCTTGATAGAGTATTGACTGAAAACATTTTAGAAATAATATTTTGATGCAATAAAAATTCTATAATTATAACAATTTTATAAAAGAATGATCAGAAGATAAAGACAGGTAGTCAGAGAAATATTAAAATGATGGTGAATAGAAATTACTTGGGGGTAGAGGAAGCTGCACAAGAATACCATGAATAGATGGGTCTTCATTAAAAGTGGACACAACATAGATAACATCATCTTATTTACAATCTTAGGGGAACTGAGTGACAAGTGACTTGATTCCACTATCCTTTCAAGCTTTAACCTTGTTACAGATGTAAGTTTGAGAGTCCTTTTGGTGGCCCACAAGAATGTCAGTCAAGCCAGGCACTCTAGCAATGAAATCCCTCATCCTCCTAACTTGGTCAACAATTATAAGGCTTATTTCATCCGCAATTAACTTGCCATCAATTACAAGAGCATGAGTAATAAGAGAAGTAGGACCTTCATTAGTTATGCTTGTGAATGTATAATAATTGAATTAATATCTATTTTACTAGCTAGTAATTGAGAGAGAGAAAGAGGTAAAGAAAATAATATACAACAATAAATAATTGGTGGGGTTGATGAAGGATAAGGAGGCCCAATGTCAAGGAGGTCATGAGAAAACAGAGATGAAGAAAACTTGAGAATATCATTGTTGCTCCTTGCACTTATTACACCAGTAGTAGTAGTTATTGAAAAGCACTTGGTATTTATTCTTTGGCTTGTAATATTAGTAATAAGACTCGTCGTCCTTTCCATAGTCATCGTCACCTCAGCTAAACTCTAAATCCTTAACTCATATATTCACCTAGACTACCACTACAAAAAAAAAAAAAGGGCTATTAGCATCAAATTTTAGTAATAGAATAATTCAGTTGCTAATTTAGTAATAGATTTGCAATGGATTATATATATTATTTTTTTAACATCAGTAACAGACTTAGCAATGAAAAATCCATTATTGAAGGCAACATAAAATTTACAACTGATTATCTATTGCTGATCGGAAAAAAATTATTTAAATCTTAACCTAAAAATAAAATTATACACATTGTTAATTAGCTTGGACATTATGAGATCTTAACCATTGATTAGCCTAAAAGAAAAATTATAATATTGCACTCTCTCCCCCTTAGAAACGTAAACACAACAAAGAAAAGAAATTAACTTGCAATCTCTTCATCTTCTTTGTCCCTAACATCCATCGATCTTATCAAGTTTAGAAAAATAATTAACTTGCACTCTCTCTTCATCAATCTTATTTTCCTTCGTCCCTAACATCCATAACTCTAGAAAAATAATTAACTTGCACTCTATCTTCATCGATCTTATTTTCCTTTGTCCCTAACTTTTATCTTCATTTTCTTCTCTTTCATCTTAATAAATTTAATCTTCTTTTGTAAACCACCAAAAACATCGACCCATGGTAACATCCCACTAGACCCATAATTATCACCATCGAACATCCTTGATTTACCCCCTCTCTTTATATATGGGTTGGGTTTTACACTCTTCTTTTCAATAATTCAAGTAATTTTAGGATTTATTGTTTTATCTATTGCAATTTAGCTTACACTAAAAGGTTTTTACCTAACTTTCCCAATCTCATGTGTTCTTCTCTCATGTAGATTCCATCTCGCTTGCTTAGAACTCAAGAACGCTAGTAACAAAAAAGAATTTATCATTACTTTGAATAATGGTTTTAGGTTGTTCATTTGATAAAATTGAGGGTTTATGAAATGTTTTTACCATGATCTATAACCTAATTATGCATGTTTAATTGAAAATTTCTCAAAACCCCCAATTTAATTAAACGTGCGAGTTTGTATAGAATATCAATTGAATGATTTTTTTTCATTAAATCTGATATTGAGTTTCTTTTTGGATGGAAATTATAGGACCAAAATGAAGTCTAGGAAGCCAAAATAAGTGTTCCTGAAACTGACCATGACATTGTAGGTGCATGAACATATAATATATCGATTAACTATAAATTTATGTCCATAGAATAGTTAATTATTGTTAAATATTAATTGATGTGGAGGTGACTGTATATCTTAAGGATATGGTATCCACCATATTGTTATCAAATTGCCATATGGAGTTGAAAAAATAATAAAGAGTTTGTTTAAATTATTTTACATTAGGTACATGTCTTAAATTCAATTTCTATATTTCGACCATGTTATGAACTTTGACTGGAGATTTATGTGGTACATATTTTATTTTAAATGATTGTTTAAATACTAGTAGTTAAGGAAGTATGCTTATTTTTATGATGTTCTGAGTCAAATTTTAAAGCCAACGTTTAAAAAAATTTATTAAATTTCTTTAAGTATATAGAGCTAAATTTAGGGGTATGTGTTGCGATGTCGCAGTCGCACAAATTAATTACCCTAGCTTCAAACACACCACACAAGATAGCATAGAGCAAGTAAGGGGTCGATCCCATAAGGAAGATTTAATTCATATTTTTATGCTATACGTTATGCCATTGGAGGGTTTTGATTTGTGATGATCTAAACTATGAAAGAAATTAAACTAGCAAAAAAAATCAATTGAAACCAAAATTTATCAAGAAAACAAACCTTGATCGCAAGCACACATCCACCAACAGAAATTATAACCGATCATTGAAACAAAAATTCAATTTATATTCTGAATTTTTATCTTTTCTTAATGTTAGTTAATTAACGGATCCGCCGTATAACTAACCCTAACCAACAAACAATCACAATGTTCGCATTAATGATTTAGATCAATGGCAGCCCTAAGAACTAGATAAATTAATTGATCTCTTGACAACCAAGCTGTTTGCAACTTGTGTTCCTTTGTTTGAGTGTTCTCCCTAAGTTTAATAACGTAGTTCTGTCACAATTATCAAGCTTAGTTGCTTCACAAGTTTATATATCACAACTCCGGTTTTGATATCAAACTTAGCAATAGATTGTTCACAATAATAACTTAGAGTCCGCTCTAGCAATTATCAACAACAATCATAGAAAATATGCATAGGAAAATAATCATACTCATTCATAATATAAACTAAAAATAAAAGGAAGAATAAATCTCACGGTTCTTGAAATCCGAAGGTTTGTTGTGTCCTTGCAACCAAGAAAACGAGCTTAGTCTTGTATATCTATGAAACAACTACTCTTAAAGATAGAAGAAAGCATTATTTCTATTTTGTAGAGAGGAGAGTTTGTGTTAAGAAAGCATTATTTATGGTTTGTAGAGAGGAGAGTTTGTGTTTCTTCACTTCTGGCTGCTGCCCCTTTTCTCTTCTCTGTTTCTTTTTATATGTTAAGAAACCCTAGTCCCTATTTTACAAAATAGTCCTCCTTTAAATTGACAGTTTACATTCAAATACTTCAATAACTATTTTTCTAAAAAGAAGAAATAGTCTTGCATTAAATCTTCAAGCTTTGACTTAGATGAGCTAAATTACTAAAATAAAAATTTGAATGTCTATTTAGATGCTTCAAAACGTAATTTGGACATGCTCCTTCACGAAACCTGTTTGCTGGCAGAATTCAGCTGTCATCTTTGGAAAATCATATCTCCCTTATATGACATCGTTTTTTGCTAAACTTTTGAGCTTTTATAGGAATATTAGTCAGGAATCCAAAAAAATTGATTTCGCATCAATTGGACTTCTGTAGCTCCAGATATTCAAGTCGGAATGGCCGAAGGTCAACATTGGTAAATTGCGAGATTTTCACTTTGAAAGCTGTGATTTTCATGATCTTCCTTATTTTATTTTCTTGCCTTAGATGTCTAGATAGGTATCGATGTTAGCTTTTTAGTTCCACTGGAATCACTTCATTTCGACCTCTAGAACTCACGCTCTGCACAAAACATCGACTGAACGTCAAATCTGCCAGTTACCTCCTTTTTACTCCTTTTTGCATCTTTCATCCAAAAGTACCTTCAAAACATAAAACAAAGAATTTCAAGGTATTTTATAGATATAACATAGGCAAATCATTAGTTAAATGTGGGTGAAAATATCGAATAATATGGTTGCATCAGTATGTTTTTAAAATTATCTTAAAAGGAATTTAGTTTTGATCAACAAGCAAATTGATTCAAGTTCTACCTACTTAGGAGTATTGTGTATTGTTTATGAAAAAAAGATTTATTTATATATGATACATAGTTGGGGTTAATTTAAATGTGTAATAAATTTTTTAAAAATATAAAATAGTAATTAACAGAGTTGTTTTGATAATTTGTTACGTAACGTTTGACTTTTAGATTAAAAAAATAATAAATTAAATAACATTCCAAAATGTTTGTTTCTAAAATGCTTATTGGTGTTATCATGTTAATTAGATTATGGATGATCGATCGTGGATGTATCATCATCTTATGGATGATCATCTTTGTCCTGAATACATTGCGGGTGTTAGAAGATTTATCAATTTTGCATTTTCAATTGATAAAAATGAATCCGGGGAAAAATTAGATGTCCTTATGTGAGGTGCAAAAATCAAAAGTTTTTAAAGGAAGATGATGTTTGTAAGCACCTATTGATAAAAGGTTTTTTACCCTGTTATGAAAAATATATTATATATGGGGAGCCTTATGTTACAGAACCAATGTTGGTTAGACCTTTATCAGTTGAGATTAGTCATGTTGTGAATGATGTTTGTCCTGTGGTAGCAGAGAAACTTCCAAATCTAAAAGCAACTATTTTTTATAAACTTTTGAAAGTTGCAGGGGAGCCTTTATGAGATGGGTGTACCAAGCAATCCAAATTATATATTTGTGTACAATTGTTTAATATGAAGTCAACTTTAAATTTGACTTAGATTGCCTTTAACAAATTTACTGATTTTATAAAAAGTTGCATGCCTAATAATGAAAATTTGGTATCAAAATTTTATAATGCCAAGAAATTTATGTGGCCACTTGGACTTGGTTATGAGAAATATAATGTGTGTCCTAATTATTGTATGTTGTATTATGGGGCAGATGCAATGAAAACAAATTGTGACTTTTATGGAAGTTCAAGATACAAACCTAGAAATGCAACTAGTAAAGGTTCTAATAAGGCAGAGCAACAACTTCGATACTATCCCTTGACACCAAGGCTTTATAGATTATTCATGTCTCTACATCATGCCAAAGATATGATATGACATCATTTTTATAAGTCAAATAATAGGGTTATGGTGCACTTATCTGATGGGAAGGTATGGAAGGAGTTTAATCGTGTCCATTATGCTTTACGTATGATCCAAGAAATATTCGATTAGGGTTATGCACTAATAGGTTTTATCCATTTGACATGTCTTCAAATGCATACTCTCGTTGGCTAGTAATTATGATTGTTTATCATTTGCCTCCGTGAAAATGCATGACTAGATCATTCATGTTTTTGGAAATGATGATTTCAGGGCCAAAGAATCCAGGGAAAAGGCTTGATGTTTTCCTAAGACTTTCGATTGATAAGTTAAATAATTTGTGATTTGTTGGTGTAGAAACCTATGATGTATATAGAAAGAAAAAATTTCAATTAAAGACAGCTTTGATGTGGACCATTAATGACTTTCTAACATATGGCATATTATCGGGTTGGAGCACTCATGACAATTTGTGTTGTCCTTATTGTATAAAGCATAACAAGGCTTTTAAATTAAAAAATATAGGGAAAACTATATTTTTTTTATTATTATCGACGATTCCTACCCATGAATCACCTATATAGATGTCAATTAGATAAGTTTCTCTTGAGATAACCAACTTGCTTATGAAAGACATAATTTATATAGGAGTTATCAAAGAATAGATGGTGATTATGGTGATAATAATGATGATGCGAACATTAGAGATGAAGATGAGGGAGACGGTAGTAATGAGAGAGGCGTATGTGATGAGGGGGATGATTATAATGTGAAAGGCGTGGAGGATCAAGATGGTCCCATCAAACCACGGTTCGACCTCTTCTCTGTACAATTATGATCGAAGGGTTAAAATGAAGGGTTTTGACACACCAATGGATCCAATTACAAGGAAAAAAAAGGTTTGTTTGTATGGAACAACATAATATGTTGAGACTTTTAAAAACTAAGTTATTAAGGTTATATTTTCAGGTATGAAAAAAAGTACTTATTATTGTGTAATTATTTGTTTAATAAAAGTTTATTATTATATTTTTTCATGTTCAATAACGCATCATGTGGACATGCAATCAGAGATATTTTAAGGTTCAATTTTAAAGGAGCATGGCACTCTTGGAAAAAAAAAATAGATTTAATGTGTAGAGATGAACTCTTTAAAGAGTTTAAGGTATGAACCAACACAACTTGCCATATTCTTTTCAATTTTGATCACTTTAATGTAGCATTATGAAAATTTATAGGCATCCTTTTATATATATTTTACAACTTATTTATTTGAGTCAGGCCACTATAATATTTTAGTTTAAATCATCAACTTAATTAATAATATAGATTTTGCAAGGTGTTAACTATAATGAATCTGATGTTGACGGGCATCGTTGTATGTTGTTTAATTGCTTCATTTAATTTCTCTAGTTTTTTCAATCATGGTGTCTCTTGTTTAGTCCCAACACATAATCTTGTAAATTCTTAATAAGATAACACAATATGATTAATCAATTCCATACTTTGAAATTTTATGCACTCTTTTTACTTATTATATATTATTTGGTAGAAAAAATATATCTTTCCTGAGAAAAATAAATCGATTGTTCGTAATATTTAGAAAAATAAGGCTAGAATTTCTTTGAATCAACAATTGACACGAGCTCGCAAGAAAGCCAAGTTAAATGAAAACACTACAAATATTATAGATTGTCTTGATAAAGGTCCTGCTTGGATAAACAATAACGACTGGAATCAAATGATTAAAAATGTTTGGTCCATCCTTTAATTTCAAAGGAGGTCGGAATTTGTAAAGAGAAATCGATTAACCAAAACGGATGGCAAAATAAGTACTCATTCTGAAGGAACAATGTCATTTAAATCATATCAAGCTAATATGGTAAAGATTTTTATTTTTATTTTTATTTTTATTTTTATTAAGTTAATAAATTAAAAATTTTATATTTATATTTTATAATATTTATTAATCTTGAAAGCAAGAGCAAGCTGGTGGAAAAAAACCTCCATGGGATGATGTCTTTTCAACTTTGCATCTGAATACTAAGTAATTTAACATCTTCATAGACAACAAGTTTTAAAAAATAGTTGTATATATATTTTTTTTTTTATTTATTTATATAACTTAAATATTATTTAACATTCAAATGAATTTATTATTGCATGTATTTTTTTTATAGGAAAATTATAAGAATAAGATGATTTCAAAGTATGGAACTAATCGAGAAAATCATCCTTCATTTGATTTTACAGCTTGATGTGTGGCTTCAAGAGGAGTTACAAAAGGTTGGGTATATGGTGCACCTTGTATGCCAAAATCTATAGTTAATACAAGTTCTTCATCACATTCCTACTCGGTGGAGTCATCATATCCTAGTTCATCTTATCGGGCATTGTAAGAGGAGATAAAGAAAACAGCTGATGATTTTATTTTTTAAACGAAACGACAGATGGATTCCATGACAGAATATCTTATGAATAATCTTGGATGCCATGGAAGGACATCAAATATTGGCCAAGGTATGCCAGCACTTATGGCCTATCAATGTTACCACATGTGGCTCCCCAGATAATGACACCTATGGGTCCCTCATCTTCACCAATATATCAACCTACACCTCGACTATCATATCTTGATTCATCTTACGTTGATCCACAGTATCATGGTTAGTCTCCACAATAAGCGCCATGATTGTATTTTTTATTGTATTTTGACTTATTTGTATTAGTGCAAGTTTAACTAAATTTTTAATTATATAAAGAATTTTATTTTTATTCCATTTATTAGTGGTGATAAAGTAATTTTAAATATTAATTTATGTTGTTTATATATTCTACAACTTTCAAAATATCCATAAATAATTAATTAAAAAAAAGTCATTTGTATAAAAAAATATAAATTATTTTTTTAAAAAAATAATATAATCAATAATGGATTTGCCATGTTATCTTTCCCCTCTTTATTTCCAAGTAAAGGGTGAGTCCCATGCGTCAGTTTGTGGATTGCGATTTCACGCGCTAATCCCTACAGGTGCTCGTAGTAGGCCGACCTTACCTAAAATAATCATCATATCGGCCCTTAAGCCCCATTGTTGGAAAGGGTCAGCTTCAAAACCGTTCGTGGAGCTTCTACCTCATATGGCTCCTCTAGGGATAGGGATAGAGGTAGGCCCAGTCCTGGCTTATGCGGTTAAGGCTGTTGTCCCTAGATCTGGGCAATAACTGATTTCTCAATGGGGCCGACGATCAAATCTTCGAACAGCACCCATGCATGCAGGCCCATACCATAGCTCGACTTTCGTCAAGAAGTCAGGCAAGGCGCTGCCCTCTTGGCAAACTATGACCAATTCCAGATCATAAGGGAAAATCAGCTCTATGTGAAAAAGGTGTTTTGCATAAGGTCTAGTATCTGTCCCTGGGGTAAGGAACCCTGCTTAGCTGGAAGTTGAAGAGAGAGCACAACAGCGAGTGAAGACCGACTCACGCTTGATTTTAGGACAACTTCAGGGGCATATCTTTATACTAGGTCTTTTACAGCGACATCATATCCATCTCCCTTAGGGGAAGCACTAGCCCAGGCAAGATCTTCAGTAGGAGACTTTGAAGCTAGGAGATAATTAGTCATTCCTGGTCCTCTCTCTTGCATTTCTAAAAAAATAGGTTGTTTTAAGAAAAGTTAGAGGATTTCTCCTTCATGCCCTTGCTCGCCTAACACTAAAGCCCTTCCTTCCATTCCTGATGAAACTACTCATCCTTAGAGATGCTCCACAGATGTGGAATAACATATTCTTTAATCGGCGGTAATTCCGCAAAGAGAGGAGCTTAACGCCCTATTTCAATTAACTTAGTCTTGTGATGCAGTATAACCATGGCAATTAGGATTTCAAAACGCTGCTAAAGTCTGGCATTAAGCCCGCCTATCATAAGTATGAGTTGGGAGAGCGAGATAGAGATAAATACCCAATTAGGATAAGCTCTGTTGCTAATTGTAAATAATTCATAAATCAACAATGAAAAATCCATTGTTGATTCAAAAAACCAACAACAGAATGTTATGCAACGGATGATCCGCTGCTGATTTGTCAACAACTGATTATCCGTTACTGAAAAATCAGCAATAGCATATCTGCATTTGATATTTTTTTATTACTGATTTCATTGACAAATTTATTTAGTAATGAATTTTAGTTTTATTTGGAATTGATTTAGTTGCTAATTGCTCCATTTTTTAGTAGTGATATACAACAATCAATCTTTTTGTTAAGAGAAAAGCTGGCTTATGAATGACAATGAGCAGGTTGTGAGATTCCATCTAGGCTTCTCTTCTCTTCTCTTCTCTTCTCAAGGGTTTAGGAAAGCGGATTTTTAGGCTTCTGGTCCATTTTCCACTCAATTGTCAAAACAACTGCTAGTGCCCATATTCCTAAACTTGACAATATGAACTACACTCTAGTTCTAATTGCATGCATGTCATTGACAACGTGATTTTGTTTTGTAATGTTTGTAATATAATTATCTTGCTTTTTGTTTTTGGCTTTGATCTACTTTAGGGTTCAGAGAAATATCTTGCAACCTATAAGCTTTGGAACTTCATTTGGACTAAAGGAATACATGCATGTCAAGGATTAATCAAAGAATCTTAATTCATAATATGATGTCATTGAAATATTTTATTAATTATTGGTATATATGTGAGTCCTCAATACGTAGAATTCATAGACTCTTTCACTAGGTTTTGATATATATATACAACATCAAAATCTTAAGGTCTTCCTCGATTAATATCAAGCATATACAATACTTTTCCTTCAACTTATTACTATTGTTATCCTAACTCTTTCCTCTTTTTATTACTTTTGTTGCTTTTGTTTTAATAGGTTTGTTGTTGCTTTTGATTTATTTATCTTTCTATGAATCTAACCTAGTTTTCTTAACATGAGCCCTAATAATTTTCCCTTCCAAACTCTTATTAATTCAACCCTTGAAAGAGCCATCGATCCCCTTCTTTTCTTTTTATTTTATTTTTTGTATCATTAATAAAGATTATAATCAACTCGCAAATATTTAAAATAAAATGGTCAGACCAATGCAAGAAGAAAATGACAATTCATGATTAAAATTACTGATATTTTTTTTTCCTGAAATGATGCATGAATCACTTCTTCAATTGTGTCAAATCACTTATTTTGTTTTGTTATATTCTTTTCTTTCGTTGAGTTAGCTATGTTTTGATCTATAATTCATTAATTTGATTTTTTTTCTCTTAGAGAAGCTCCCTTTTTGTGTTCCTAAGGATGCATTTTCTTTGCAAAATTAAATATTTTCTTGAAAATTAACATTATTTCCATCATTTGGATGTATTAAGAAAATTATTTTTAATCCATAGTTGTAGAGTGATGGTAATAAGATATGAGATATGATGGTGTATGTGATATTAATAATTATAGTAGATATGGTGATTATGATCGTTATTGAATATTGAGTCATGCGATGGCGATAGTGTTTATGGATAAAATGATGGCTGCTACAATAGTTACATTAATTAGTGACAAAATAGCATTTTTTGTGGTGGTTGCAACTGTTATATGGTGGTGAATTAATAATAGTGGTAGTAGTGGTAGTAGTGGTAGTAGTGGTAGTGGTAGTGGTGGTGGTGGTGGTGGTAGTAGTGGTAGTCATAGTAGTGGTAGTAGTGGTAGTGGTAGTAGTAGTCATAGTGGTGGTAGTGGTGGTAGTAGTGGTGGTGGTGGTGGTGGTAGTAGTGGTGGTGGTGGTGGTGGTGGTGGTAGTAGTAGTAGTGGTAGTGGTAGTGGTAGTGGTAGTCGTCGTAGTGGTGGTAGTGGTAGTGGTGGTGGTGGTGGTGGTGGTGGTGGTGGTGGTGGTGGTGGTAGTAGTCGTAGTGGTGGTGGTGGTGGTGGTGGTGGTGGTGGTCGTGGTGGTGGTCGTAGTAGTGGTAGTAGTGGTGGTGGTGGTGGTGGTAGTAGTGGTAGTAGTGGTGGTGGTGGTGGTGGTAGTAGTAGTAGTGGTAGTGGTGGTAGTAGTGGTAGTGGTGGTGGTAGTGGTGGTAGTGGTAGTGGTGGTGGTGGTGGTGGTGGTGGTCGTGGTGGTGGTCGTAGTGGTGGTCGTAGTAGTGGTGGTGGTGGTGGTAGTAGTGGTAGTAGTGGTGGTGGTGGTGGTGGTAGTAGTAGTAGTGGTAGTGGTGGTAGTAGTGGTAGTGGTGGTGGTAGTGGTGGTAGTGGTGGTGGTGGTGGTGGTGGTGGTGGTGGTAGTAGTGGTAGTAGTAGTAGTGGTGGTGGTAGTAGTAGTAGTAGTGGTGGTAGTAATAATAGTACTGAAGAGATTAATGTTGAAAAAATAATGGTTATATTAATAACAAGGTTGTGTTAGTGGTAATTAATGTTGGTTGTATTTATAGCAAGGTTGTGTTAGTGATAGTGTGCGGGGGTAGTTGGTTCTGCAGCGGTGTTTAAAATGCTAATTAATGATATTGGTGAAAATTATTTTTTTCTTGATTCATGAAGTAAAAGCCTTGTCCGCCGAATTAATACTATACGGGGATTGGCGAAAAAAATGTTGTTTATATAGACTAATTTTTCAATATTTTTTTTCTATATTTAAGGAATGAAGGGAAATAAGAAATATTTTTTACAAAACAAAATAACACATCCTGAGGAAACATTAATTTATCCTTTTGCTGCAAGACTTGTTTGCTAATAATTAATCAATTAAAAGCATGTGCATGAGAACAACCGAGAGGGGATGGATTTTATATTAATTAAAGCATGCATGAACTTTATACACTTGATTTCCTGTACGTAGAATGTACGTAGTACACTAGATGGAAATTAATCATCCTGGAGATTAAAGATATTGTGATGTATACAAATTAATTAATGGATGGATGCGCATGCATGCTAGGCAGGCTGGTTATGTTACTCGTGTTGTTGTTAATTAAAGGATTGGCATGCAAGAGGGAAATTTGACGTATCCCGCGAGCCGTATCCACTTTTTCCCTGTTAGCTTTATAGTTATGCCGTTGTTTTGTTGTAAAACTCGAATGTTTGGTGGGGGGATGATCCGTCTTTTTCCTATCAACAGACGATCCTTCACTGCGTATGAACATACATAAATCTTAACGTGATGTGAATGATTTCCAATATATTGAATTCAAAACGATCATATCATATCTATGATGATCTGCCCGCCTGGCATCGCGTTTCAAATCACCGAGAGACATGGTCATTAATCCTGTCTGAACTGTGTCCTTGACTTGCCTCCCTTCCCAGATACAACCCATGTCCGTCTGCATGCAGCTATCTAGTCTCTGATTAACGCCTCTTCGCCACTGAGATCCGACTGTCAACTGGACAGAAACAACCAAAAAGGCCACCAATAATTTGGTCATTATTGGATATTTATGCTTAAAAGTATGCGAGTGTTTGGTTGCTTCTATCCCGTACCTTCACTGCTAGCTAGTCCATTACAGAATCTAAACACAAGACATAATCCACGGATTTCGTCTTGGTGGACCCCTTGCATGAATTATGAGCTCTTGTATCACGTGAACGATATATAGAAAAGATGTGTGCCCCGCCCGCACGCGCGCGCACAACACAGGGTTCTTTCTTTGATGAATATTTTAAGGGTTCTTACTTAGCTTGCTGCATGCTACGCTAGACCCTCTTGAATCTGACTAATAATATTTTATATGAATAGCCCATGCATGGATTACTATTTTCATAAATATTCTCATGAAAGTTTTGGTAAGATAGCACATATTAGAAATTTTTTAAAGAGATACCATAATTTGAGCAAAATCATGTTTCTAAATATTGATACACAACTGTTATCGAGAATAATGGGGCTTTGTTTTTTATAGATACTCGTTATTATTAAAAAGTTCTCAATGAGATGATTATAATCATACCTTAAAAGACCATCAAATAATATCATAATTGGTTAGGAGTTTTGTCTAGAGTTAATTTGGGGTTAAGGTAATTTAGAAGTTTTATTTTAGCTTAATTTAGGGTTAGAATCGTTTGGTACTGGTTTAAAAAAGATGTGGTTAAAATCATGTTATCGAGATCTTTCTAACCATATTGGACGTGCCAAAAATGGAGCATCGATGAGTACTCAGTGGCATCTTATTTTTTTCTATTTTTTCCTCCCTCGTTTCTCTCTCCTACCACGTCAGCTTATTGCCTCTCTCTTTCTTGGTCATTGAATCTTAATAAATAAAAAAAATGGGATTGACTTTTGTACATTTGAATTAATTTGTAAAAGACATGCATTTTGACTTTTGACTAAACAACCACTATTTTTAATAGCAGATATATACAAAACTAATATTCAAAAACACGATGATGTTGAAATTGTGTTATTTTCTAAAACGTTTCTATCCTCCATCATTTTTCTAAAACTTTATTAAATAATGTTATTTAAAAAAAACACTATAGGCCTGAGTCTTTTACCAAATTAGCACGATTTGGTAAAAGATTCCAGGTTATAGCACTTGATAAAAAAGTATAAGGAAAATAGCACACTTTGACTCAACGTTAATGAGAATTATGGTTTTACTAGTAAACCGTTAATAGAAATAACAGTTATAATAAACAACTATTATTGTCAATAGTGTTTGTATTAAACAATTGCTAATGAAAATAATAGTTCTTGAATACACATAGGCAAATGTGAATAGTGTTTGTGTTATCCCAACATTATTCTAGCCAAATACCAACCCTAAATTTGACATGAAACAAACCTTAAATCATCACAACCGAAACTTAAAAAAACCACAAATTATCAAACCTTAAACCCATAGTTGAGAGTATGATATTTTAACATCATTTTTATTTGTTAATTGTAATCTCAAATTAATACGTGTTATTTTTAATATTTTTTATTAATTATTTTGAAAGATAATTGATAATAGCAATAACAAAATATAATAATATGCATTTTTTAACTTGTAAAAGGATGATTTGAGATTTTAAGCAACTTGTTCATGTGTTCACCTATTAATTAATGATTTTAAATCATGTTTATCTAAAATAAGTGTGAAAAATACAACATGATAATCAACATGATAATTAGCTAAAAATATATTACAAAGTAATAAAAATAAAAAATAACTCTAAAACAAAAAAAAAAAACCCAATATAATAATACATCTAAGTCTATTTATATCTTTTACGACGACAAGTTGATGGGTCGGCTTCATCAATAGCATGACTTTCATCGGTTTATGTGGTTTATCCTTTAAGACAACATCATCTAGACTCAATGTCTCTCCTAACAAGTCAAGTGTAGTACGACATATCTCAAACCAAGAAGATGCGCATAACGAGTTAGTCCACCACCATCATCATCGAGATCATGAAGATAAGTCGCAGCACTTCGATTGTCATGTAACAATTTTCCAACCTAATATAAAGTAAATAGAAATTATTAATCCATAAATAAAATGAAACGGTTTTGTCCAAGTCTATAAAAACTAACAAATACTTATAATATTTTGAATCTGATATGGATGTGGCTCATATTCCATCTTCTCGCGTGGAGGAATCTGTGTTGATTTTGATATAATGATTCGACGTGTTATACTCAGGTACCGGCCCATGCATTTCTCCTTAGAGATTATATGATGCACCTCTTTAAAAATAAGATTTCTATATGCATCCCACATCAATATATATTGGAGATGGTGATCCATCCAAGTGTAATCAGCATGCCTACCTGAACAGTTAATGGAATGCAACTGATCGCTTATATCTATATCAGGCAAGATGTGTTGCTTAAGATCAACTTGCCACATCTTACTGCATTACACAATGAGAACAATGCATCTTAACAAGCTCAAAAAATATTAGGAGGGCAACTATGTCAATAAGAGAAGCAATTGTTATATCATCTTCTAAATAAAGATTTCACACAACCTACTAAAATATCAACAATGCAATTATTTTTCATGATTTACCAACATCAACTTATACAATTATTTCTAATTATTTATCAAAAATATAAAAATTTACTTTATCAACGCAAACAATTATTTCCCAACATCTTTCAATATAAAAAAGATTTCAAAATCAATACAAACAATTATTTTTTTATCATTTAACAACATTAATATAAATAATTATTTTCTAATATTTTTCAATATAAAAAATTTCAAAGTACATCATTCCTCTGAAACTTTGCAATTTATATAAAAAAAAAATCACGTGTTTGTTTTCAAACTATTCTATTTACTTGTAACTTTTTGAAATTATATCTTTCCTCGGAAACTTTATTGTAAGTGTGTCACTTTAAAATTAAAACAATAAAAAATAAAAAAAAAACAGAGGCCCTGTTTTTCAAAATATATTGATTGTCAGTCAGTCCTATGGAAAACTGGAAATATGTGCATATGGAAACGATCGAAAAGGTAATGAGACAGACGGAAGGGGACCACCACGTACTCTTGCCTTTGGCTCATCTGAATTCTGATCCTTCGATCTGATGGAAAGGTAAGAAAATCATGGCATGTGAAACCAAATGCAGAGGGTTTGAAGTGAAAATGAAAATGACTGATGCGGTAGAGGCCCAGAAGAGTTTCCTATAATAGTACAAAATTAATTATTACATTTTGTGAGCTTCGGAGGATGTGCCACCTCTCTCTATCTCACCCTCATGTGTTGTGCTTTGCAATTGTTGTCGCCAGAGGAGAAAAACAAAGAAGACGACGACGACTTTTGTGACCTCCCCGCTCAATCTCCGCCTTCTCTCTCTCTCAAAAGTAAACTAGGAAGTAACATCTGATCCATCCATCCACTCATCTCCTGAATTTGAAAGACTTGATTGTGGAGATGGCTAGCTGGCTAGCTAGCTAGCCAGAACATGGAACCCCCAACTACACGTCCTCTGTCCCTTTCTCTGTAATAATAATAATAATAATAATAATTCACTAGTACGTAGACTGTGCTGTGGAGCGAGCAGCGGTATACTTTTTCTCTAGATAAAATTGGTCCTGTAATTCTCGTAAAATGCTCTCTCCCTTCATGAGTCGCTGCTACGTGCTGTCCATGTCGATCGCTACAAAATAATTATTACTTTCACGGTATATACATTTACATGCTGTCTGTCATCTCTTTGTTATCGATGAAAGATGCTGTGTCTTCCTTCCTTTCCTTGCGTGGAGGGAGCATGAGTCATACTCACCCACCCCCAGCTCCAAGTTAATGAAGAATTTCCCTGCTCGTCTCCCTTTTACTCTTGTTTTTTCCCCCTTACTCTGATAGTTAGAAATAAAAATAAATAAATAGAAAATAGTGAAAAGTTGATAAGTACTGATGGGAATTGGGATCTCGATGAGAAACCATGAAAGTTCAAAAGCTACGTTCCATTTTACGGAACTGACTTCACCTCGACTCCAACGCCACAACCTTTACCTACCCTCCTCCCCTCCTGAGTACCTTACCTGCCCTGTTCCTCTTAATTAAATTGTGAGACATAGATTGTCCTGCACCACCCAATTGAAATAATATTTACTTTTCATGCTAGTCATAAAATAATCAAGTAATCAATTGGTGTTACCACCTTCCATTAATGGGAAACTCTGTGGATTGTTTTTTAAATTATTCAATGAATAAAATACCTATTTTTTAATCTATATTAATAAGGGTATAAGTAGTTGAAGAAAAGGTTTTGGTATATCTATCGAAAAGGTTTTATTATTTTAATTTTAATTATAGGTGGGGTGCATAAAAATTAAAAACATAAGTATAAACAAAAACTTCATGAATCATTTGGTTCAAAGGAGACTTCTTTTAATATGAGTATATATGGATTACAAGAAACAAAGTAATAAATATTTTATGAATTCTTTAGTCCAAAGGAGTTAAAGATAATTTAAGACCGTGACATAGGTTTCCACACGCATAATTAAGAGAAAAAATAATGATTTAATTTAATGAATTTTGATTTAATTTTATTATTTTTAAAATTGTAATTATTGACTCGTTTTGACTTATTTTAAGTATTTTTACAATCTTGATAGTTAAAACAAAGTACTAATAAGGTACAATATATACCACGAGTGATTTAAGAAGCTTACTTTATATTATTGAAGATTTTATGTGATGCATATATAAGATTATAATGGAAATAAAAGATTAACCTATTCTTAAAAAATTATATTAATATTTTAGCCTATTATTAATTAGATGTTTTATTATCATATATAAAAAAACAATATATTTTTTCTATGGAATTGAATTCACTTTTTTCCAAAACCAGATGAATATATTTAATATTTATTAAGATTATCTCTTCAATACAAGTTACTAATTTCAAAATAGGTTTAATCAAATGTTTTGACACAATGGAAAGTCCTGAGCTGCCAAAAAAGACACGTGCTAGAAGAAAGAAAGAATGCAACGCATGATAAACTCGCGACAAAAATCCAAATTTCCCTGATAATAATCACTGTTTCAATCCAAGTAAATATTTACTGAAAATGCACAATATAATTGAGCTCCTTTGGGTTTCTTTGTACTAATGTTAGCTAGCCAAGGACGAGAAGGAGGTTTGTAATGAATTAATTACACGTCTTTGCCTCGTACTATGGTCTCGAAACTGGTATGAAACACTACCAGAAAATTGATAAATACAAATAAAAATACCAAAAAAATTACAGTGGAAAAAAAATTAAAACAAAGAAAAAAATGATGACGGGTCATTTTTACCAACGAAATAATTTCTGTCATTAAAATTTGTCGGTAAATTCGTTAGTAAACTATAAACACTATTCATTATGTCAATTATAAAGGGAATCACCGACAGAATGTTCCGTCAGCATTTCCCAAAGAGCTCCAGAACTGTTCACTTTTCAATTGCATTGCTAATTGTTGTTCTTTACGGACAAAATCACCGACGGATTGAAAAGTCGTCGGTGTTATTTAACGGTTTTTTGAAAAAATTCAATTAATTTAAAATTTTCATTTAAATATTACCGACGGAATCACCGATGCATGGAAAAATCGTCAGTGATTGTTGGTGGTTTCTGAAAACTTTTAATGAAATTGTAAATTTAAATTAAATAATACAGACGAAATTACTGACGGAATAATTAAAAAATATTAATATTTAATTATCCGTCGGTAATTCCGTCACTAACGCACCCCAATAAAAAGCCTGAATCCCTTTATTCCACAAGAGACAGACTCATTTCTTCTTCTTCTTCTTCACTATATGTAAAAAACATCGATATCTATTTCTTTCTCTTCTCTTCTATCCTCATCTCCTTCTCTTCTCCTCCATGCCCGGGTATGTCCTCTTTTTCTTGCTTCTTTTATCCTCTTAGTTTTTTTAAAATTAATATGCTTTGCAAATTTTTTTTCTCTCCTTAGCTTCACTTGCAACTACATTAAAGTAAGATTTTTTTTCTTCTTTCTTCATGATTTTTTTCACTATATTTGTTTTTTATTTTATTTTTAATTGTTTTTGTTCTTAATAATTGTATAAATATTGTTGTGAGATTTTTTTTCATATAAAATCAATTTTTAATTGATTTATTTATAGGATTTTTAAATTTTTAGCAATTGCAACTTCATTTTTTTCATATGACTTTTTTTAATTGAATTTATTTTTTCATTTTATTTATTTGTTGCAAATTTGTTTGAGTTGATTTTCTTATTCTTTTTTCCAAGCATTTTGAGTATATATTATAGAGTGTTGATTTATGTTAATTTAATTATTTTATAATTTTCTAAAATGGATTTTTTTAAAATGTTTTAAAAAATTATTGATGATATTTTTCAAGGGATATACTGACAGAATGAAGCAGGTAATTTTTTTACGCGTCTGATCAGTCAGTAAATCCGTTGGTAATAATATTTTTTTATTACCAACGAATTTACCGATGGACAAAAAATTACCGATGAAATATTCACCGAATCGTCGGTGATTGTTGGCGGTTTCTGAAAATTTTTAAGGAAATTAAAAAATTTAAATTAAATAGTACAGACGGAATTACCGACGGAATAATTAAAAAATATTAATATTTAATTATCCATCGGTAATTCTGTCGCTAACACACCCCAATAAAAAGCCTGAATCCCTTTATTTCACAAGAAACAGACTCATTTTTTTTTTCTTCTTCTTCTTCTACTTCTTCTTCACTATATGTAAAAAACATCAATATCTATTTCTTTCTCTTCTCTTCTATCCTCATCTCCTTCTCTTCTCCTCCATGCTCGGGTATGTCTTCTTCTTCTTTCTTCGTTTATCCTCTTAGTTTTTTTTTAATTAGTATGCTTTACGAAATTTTTTTTTCTCTCCTTAGCTTCACTTGCAACCACATTAAGGTAAGATTTTTCTTTTTTCTTCTTTCTTCATGATTTTTTTCACTATATTTGTTTTTTATTTTATTTTTAATTGTTTTTGTTCTTAATAATTATATAAATGTTGTCGTGAGATTTTTTTTTCATATGAGATCAGTTTTTAGTTGATTTATTTATGGGATTTTTAAATTTTTAGCAATTGCAACTTCATTTTTTTCATATGACTTTTTTTAGTTGAATTTATTTTTTCATTTTATTTATTTGTTGCAAATTTGTATGAGTTGATTTTCTTATTCTTTTTTCCAAGCATTTTGAGTATATTTTATAGAGTGTTGATTTATGTTAATTTAATTATTTTATAATTTTATAAAATGGATTTTTTAAAAAATGTTTTTAAATAATTACCGACGGAATTACCGATGATATTTTTCGAGGGATATACCGACGGAATGAAGCAGGTAATTTTTTTTACGCATCTGTTCCGTCAGTAAATCCGTCGGTAATAATATTTTTTTTATTACCAACGTATTTACCGACGGAAAAAAAATTACCGATGAAAGATTCACCGATGGAGCATTTCCGTCGATGATTTCATTGGTAAATTAATTACCGATAGAATATATGTCTTACGTCGACAGAAAATTCCATCAGTAAAACTGTTAAATATTGTTGTTAAATGTTGTAATGAAATGTCTGCAGATATAGTTGTAATTTAAGGTTAATCCATTCATAGTCGAAAGTGACATTCAAAGTCAAATACCTATCAAGCAACTTAAATTACGAGTGAGTCGTCTTCTTCTTCTTCTTCTTTTTTATTTTTTATTTAGTCCACAACCTTTTCCACTCTCTATGATAACAGTGCCACATTCATAGAAAATAGCTATCTAAGTAGCCACAACTATATATTGTAATATATATACATGCCTTAAATATAGGCGTGTGTCTTACTCCTTTATTCTACATTAAATTAATAATAAATAATAAGTGAATACTGAAAACTTTAATGAGTTGATAAAAATATTTAGATTTGTGACTTTACGATGTAAATATTTATTTTGTATATAAAATAAGTATACTGAAAACCAACAGTACCCGTTAAGTTAATATATATTGGTATCCCAATCTATACTGAGAAATTTGTTTATTATTATTTTCTTTTATAAGAAGAAACATGATTATTAATTACATTAATTAGGTATGGCTCACCTTAGCTTCAACTGAAATTGGCTACTAAGTTGGAGGGGATTTCTATGATGCTCAAATTATAACTATGTACCAATAATTACAACATAAGGAGAGATGGATAAAAGGGAAAAAAGAGAAATACAATGAAGAAAATAAAGATAAATAATTTATAAAAAAATAAATAGACTTATATGTGGTTCTTTCTCGTACTTGTGTCCATTTCTCTTCTATGTTGTAAGTATTAGTTATGTAAACTTGAACACCATACATTTTCCCCTCACTGCATGATTATTTCAATATAAAATGTAATCAATACTAGATGTTCACATCTTTGTAGGAAATTTATTTAATTAGCATGATTACAATAAATTATGGATGAATGAAAAATTAATTTTAAAGAATTTTTGGTTTTCCTACTCTAAGAACAATTGATATTTTTCTAAATTTAATTCTTGATTTATGTTGACTAATTAAAAGTTGATAAATATTATAGGAATTAACTCTTTTTAATTCTTTAACCTTTTAGCTTTTAAAATTCACTATAAAAAAAAAGTGAAGGAAGAGTTTCAAACTTGATTTTTTTTTTTCCAGATTTTACGTACTTTTCCTAACCTCATATTTTAGTGTTTTCTTATCATTTTAAGCTTTGATTTTCCTTTTTAAGTCTAGAGTTTAGGTCCATCTTGTTGAGAGATATTTGAGTTTTATATTTTTTTGGTTCAAATATCTTATTTAGAAGTGCGCATTTCAACCAAAGTGATGTTGTTGAAATATTAGGAGGCATATTGCAAACATCCTAATTGCATAAGTGAGGAGCCATAAAACTTTGAAATGAAATGATTCACAATTGACAACAACAAAAAAAAATCACTACATTGCCGCAAATATGTACCTAATATGCATGCTAGTATTGTTTTTATTATATTTAAGGTTGAAAACATGTTTGTCTTTACTTTTATTTTGCATGTTTATAGATTTAAAATTATACATATGTTATTGTTGTAGGTTTATCTTGAACAATCTTTTATGCTTTGTATGTTGATATTATAATAAACTAAATATTTGTATATAGGATAAATTTTTAACAACAATCTTCTCTTTCTCTCTCTTTAAAAAAACCCCTTAAAATTAGTTTATTCTAAAGCTGACATCTAGCTTGTCACGACCCGAATCCCGGGTCCATGACCGGCAACGCAAGAGCGGTGTTGAAAGGACACCCCACCTACGCTAAGCCTCAAAACGGACATATCAAAAGAACAATTTATTCAAAAATACGCAGCATTTCATAATCTTCAGAAATATTATATTATTCAAAACTGATGAAACCAAAAGATAGTTTAAAACTCCTCATCAGTAATTAAAACAAAAACAATAATCCTTAATACTCATTACATTGTCAAAATCCAAACTTAATTAAAATAAGGTAATAGTGGAGCGTCTAAGACATCAAATAAAAACTAAAAGGAAATCCTCGCAAAACAAGCAAGGCATACCGACCAAAACTGAAGAAGCAGGAACACTCAACAAAGTCCAATTGCTATCAGAAACTAAGAACCTGAAATAATATTAAGAATGAGGGGTGAGTTCAACCAACTCAATGAGGGAATAATATTTAATATACATTTTAGATATTTATAATATTAATAGTTTGCAAGATGATTTATCTTGATATACATATATATACTAAACATATTATCATAACGTAGCGAAATACATGTCAGAGATCAGATGACACCTGAAGGTGACCAGATGACACCCAAAGGTGACCAGATGACACTTAAAAGTGACCAGATGACACCCAAAGGTGACCACTGTGAGATGATCAGTCGCCACATGCTGATGCCTCTCTCACCAGCTAGGTATACATAATACTATGTGCACATAGGCTAACTACTCTTCGTTAGCATGGAGTTACTGACAAGTCCTATATCAAGGCATAATAGATATTCACAGAATCATCAAAGAAACGAATATCATATCAAATAGAATTTAGTTCAACATATTGGGAGTGCAAATTCAAGAATAAATGAGTACTCGGAAAATAAAGCAAAATATATAAGTATTCAAGAAATTAACTAGTTGTACTCATCGTATAATCAATATACATATTTATTTATATTATATGCATATTAAAGATTATCCCACTCACTCGAAAGAATATAGATTAGAAGGAATATCAGATGAAAGACCCGAAAAACCTATTAAGGATCATTAGGAGAACCTACAATAAATATACGAAATATACTCAAAAGCAACACAAATAAAAGATCCAATGCATAAAAGAAAACTAGGTTTAGTCTCCTAGGTTTAGAGACTAAAACGACAATTATCCAAAATAGGGACCAAAATGTAATTTTACCAAAACTGGACCAAACTGTAAATACATAACCATACTGAAATTTCACCCATAAACCATCCTTAATTCTGTCTAGAACGAACCAAGGACCGAACTGTAATTTTTATAAAGTTTAGGGACTAAAATGTAAATTCCTAAAATTTAGGGACCAAACTGAAAATATTCCAAATCAATTATCAAACTGAGATTCATCATCCTTAACCTCATAATAACACTGTCCAGAATCTCAAAATACATTTAGGGGTCAAATTGTAATTTTTCCAAAGTTTAGGGACTAAACTGAAACTTTCACAAATCAAGGACCAAAATAAAATTTGGTCATCTTCAACCTCAAGACTATTCTGTCCAGATTTTACAGCAAGGTAAAAATGAATTTCTTAACCCATAAAAATTAATTTAAACAAATCAACTCACAAATCTTTATTTCTAACAACATACTAATTAATCACCTAACATTAAACCCTTAATAATCATAAATCAATCTTAACAACATAAACTTCTAATCCTTATAAACCCTAATCTATCTATCTCTCTCTCTCTAATCCTTATATAAACAAATCATAATTAAAAGTAATATGAGAGAGAATCACTTACTTGCTATTTCCACTTTTTTAAAACCCAAAACTCAAGATTAAAAACTGAAATCCTTGGTTTGATGAGGAAAAGGTCACGGCGGCCACAAGACTTAGAAGAGAGAACAGTAATTCTCTTGCAAACCTTTTCTTATATACCTAGGTTAATTTAGGTTGGGTTTGGGCTGACTTGGACTTGGGTTTGGCCCAAAAGTTTGGGTCTTACATAGCTATTGTCAATTGTTCTAAATGGCCGCAAATATTTTAAATTTTTCTTAGGTCTAATATGACCATATGAATTATTTGGTCTTCTTTATTGTTTTGTTTTTCTCCTTAAAATAAATATTGGTGGTTGTTTTCTAACTAGAAGGAGAAATTTGATAATGATTAATATTTTTAATTAGATCTTTCATCAGCATATATAACCTTATAATGCAAACAATTTCCTTATTGATTAATGATGACTAGGATTACATGTGTGTGTACGTAAGATGTGATGATCAATTGTTATATAAATAGTGTAGGTTTTAGGATTTTTAGTGGATTTTCTTTGTCTTTTGAATCATTAACAAGACTATTTATTGATGTCCAAAAGACTATTTTATACTTTAATTGTTTTTTTTTTTTTTGTCAAAAAGCTAGTTATGCTTTGTCTGGACGCGCATAATAAAAATAGTGATATAATTATAATGAAATTACCATTTTCCTTTTATTGAAAAGAAATGTTATAATCAATTATGATATACTCTAGGGAAATCTCAAAGATTCTCTTAGCTTTAGAAGGAAATTCGTCAATCAATCTCATTAACAGCAAGGAAGAGAGAGACGGATGAAATAAGAGAGAGATTGGTCATTGGTAAACGTGGTTGATTGACATGGATTAAATAGAAAAGAAATATAATAATTAATATAGATTGGACATGCATTAGCGTAGGAGTGGTATAAATTACGAGAAATAGCCGTTGATGGGAATGTGACTGGAAGATGTCAAACAAGCAACGACGAACTACAAACAAAAATCCCATCAACCCCAACAATGCTGCTCTGCTCTAGCCTTTGTGCTGTTAGATGCTTTCACCATGCCAGCCCATCTCTCTCCCCCTCTGTCTGCTCTCCCTGCTACTAACATTTGCATTTAATATTATTAAATGCCCATTATTAACAAGAAACAGCAACAACATGTCCCGCTTTGCCTTGCCATATGCTCATATCTTGACCAAGCTAGCTAGAACTAAATACATGAACATGCTCGTTGATCTCCACACATATACAATAAACATACATAAAGGACACCTTACTAAATGCCATCCGCAATTAACCACCCATATTTCCATCGCCCACAAGCAGCTAGCAGCTACCAGATGAGGAGCAGCACCTCCCATACGTACACAGACATTACACACACAGCTCCATCCCCTCCTGGCTACCAGTAGTACTGCTCCCATTCAAGTTACCTTTTCAATGTTTCTCATTTGCGAGAAGACTCGTGATCAGAAGCATCCAAAACGCAAGAAGACTACGCCATACTTGCCATTTTAAATCCACTTACTTAAACAATTAAATTTCAGCAAGCAGCAGCACCATTAGCCGATCGAAGAAATTTCTAGTAACAAAAAGTTATCGGAGGTCGTGTAGGTACTGTTTTTGGGCTTAGCTAGCATGTTGCAAGATTTAAGAATCCCCACACACACACACACACACACACACACATCATTTGACAGCAACTTCAAATTCTTCCTTTTCTTTCCAAGTATTTAATTATCTCCTTATAATATTATCTACGAAGATCAAGAAGAACCAGTCGAGGCTTATCATCTTCTCATAATCATCTTCTCCTGGTTCTCTTGTATTTGCTGCCTTCACTACTACTTCTATTATTACTAGTATAGTGTATTGGTTCAAAATGGCAGCTCCCTCATCTTTGCTCCGTCATATCAACAGCGCCAGCATTAATAGCGACAACAATAATAAAAACAGTGGTACCTAGAGCACTAACGCACCACCAGTATTACTGCTTCATTGACAAGTGCCTCCCTGCAGCTTACCAACGGTGGCAACAACACTATCAACAGCAGCAAACACCCCACACCCACGCCCACACCAATATCATTAGTAGTAAAAGTAAAAGCAGCAGGTGGGAAGATGTTGAGGAAGAGGATGGCTTCTGAGATGATGGAAGTGCAATCAACGATTACTCCCCAAAATCATCAGAGGTTATCTCGAGGTAACATCATCAGTAGCACCAACGTCTATTCACTTTCAATATCAGACAACAACAACCACGATGATAATGATGATGATGATGATGATGTTATTGGTATGACTAGCAGTACTGGTGCCTCTTCTTTTACAAGTTGTTCCAACAACAACAATATTAACCCTAATAAGTACCCCAACTCAATCTTATATCCAGTCCTCAACTACTCTACTATGACTTCTATGCTACCTTCTTCCACGAACTTGACAGCAATTACGTCAGGCGTGTCTGCTTCTCTGTCTGTTTCTGAGTTCTTGTCTCCTACAGTACTTTCCACCAACTTAATTACTAGCTGCAACGACACCCACATCCACACCCAATCCCAACTCCCAGCAGTCTGTGGTTTCTCTGGTCTACCCTTGTTCCCTCCAGCTGAAATAACTAGAAACAATATCCGATCAAACGCCGCCGCCGATCCACGGCCCGGCCTCATCACTACCTCTATTACTGCTCCTACTACTAGTACTCTTGCTTCAGCTTCCATGGAAGATGCCACATCCGCCACTGCTTGGATTGATGGCCTCATAAAGGACCTACTCCACACTTCCACCAACGTGTCCATTCCTCAGCTCATTCAGAATGTGAGGGAGATCATCTACCCTTGCAACCCCAATCTGGCCTCCCTCCTCGAGTACAGGCTCCGGTCTTTGACAGACCCAATAATCCCGCCCAATATTCTCCCGGTGGAGAGGAGTAGGAATAAGGAGGCAGGCGCAGCAGTACCATTACCGCTTCAGATCCAGAGGCGTTGCAATCAAGGTCATGCCTCTAATTCTGGGCTCACTCTTGATCTTGACAATATCGTCTCTAATTCCGCTCCTCCAGTTTCTTCACATGTTAGTCACTACTCTAACTGGGGACCGACGCCACTTCTCATCTGCCAACCAAACATCCAACAGCAACACCAGCAGCCACAAATCCACCTTGTTCATCATGATCAGCATCTGCAACAACAGAAGCAGAAGCAACAAGAGAGCCCTTCTTCTACTTCCAATGTTACACCAACTATTCTAGCAATAAATCAAGGACAACCTCCACAACAGCAAGCACAAGATCAGCAGCAGGAAAAATCATCTTCTGCGGAGACAGAACAGGTAAGCAGCAGCACATCCCCTCCCTCTTCATCAGCAGCAGCCAGCCGAGATAAGAAAGAAGAGATGCGGCAGCAAAAGAGAGACGAAGAAGGCTTGCACCTTCTGACCTTACTGCTCCAATGCGCGGAGGCCGTCTCCGCTGATAATTTTGAGGAAGCTAATAAGATGCTACTTGAGATCTCGGAGCTGTCGACGCCATTTGGAACTTCAGCGCAGCGAGTGGCTGCTTACTTCTCGGAGGCTATGTCAGCAAGGCTGGTCAGCTCTTGCTTGGGGATATACGCCACGCTTCCTTCAATGCCCCAAAGCCATACCCAGAAGATGGCGTCGGCCTTTCAGGTGTTCAATGGGATTGGCCCTTTCGTCAAGTTCTCTCATTTCACAGCCAACCAAGCGATACAAGAAGCGTTTGAAAGGGAAGAGAGAGTCCACATCATAGATCTGGACGTCATGCAAGGTTTGCAGTGGCCTGGGCTATTTCATATCCTAGCATCTAGGCCAGGTGGACCACCATATGTCCGCTTGACCGGGCTGGGGACCTCTTTGGAGGCTCTTGAAGCAACGGGTAAACGTCTGTCTGATTTCGCACACAAACTGGGACTTCCCTTTGAGTTCATTCCAGTGGCCGAAAAGGTTGGAAATTTGGAGCCGGAGAGGCTTAATGTGAGCAAGAGGGAGGCTGTGGCCGTCCACTGGTTGCAACACTCGCTCTACGATGTCACCGGTTCCGATACAAATATGCTTTGTCTGTTGCAAAGGTATTAACTTAATCATCATCTCTGACTACGTACGTCCTAAGTATTATTACTTACTCACAAGATCATAACACGAGATCCCATACCTAAAAAAGGGTTCATAATATATAGTCTGATCTCATTCTCCTCCTCTCTTTCCTTTTGATTTTCTTTCCTTATACTAAAAAGTATTTCTTTTTGACTTATAACACAGACACATTTTCCTATATATATATATATATATATATATATATATATATATATATATATATAGGAGAAAGCTGGAGCTTATCAGCTAATAATAAGTTTTGTTTTCATATTATATTCTATACATCAAAAGGGTAGATGCTAATGATAATGACTTCAAATTTATTATTTTTCTTGTACTAGTAGATATGATTTTGGAAGTATTGGATTAATGAATCATATTATCTTGAATTTGCAATGAGATTTAGTGCATGATTTGATATCCACATATATTCTATTTTGCTACTACAGTATACACATAAATTTAAATTAAGAGGCAGCCCCAGCCAGCCAATATTAACCGTTCCATTATCCATGTTGAGCTAGGTTATAGATAAATTAATTTAGCATGCACCACGCTCGTGGTCGCTAATGGGATGGGGTGTGGATTCTGTTGCAGGTTGGCACCAAAAGTAGTGACTGTGGTAGAACAGGACCTAAGCCATGCGGGATCCTTCCTGGGAAGGTTTGTGGAGGCCATACACTACTACTCCGCACTGTTCGACTCCTTGGGAGCAAGCTATGGGGAGGAGAGTGAGGAGAGGCATGTAGTGGAGCAGCAGTTGCTCTCCAGAGAGATACGCAATGTATTGGCCGTGGGAGGTCCTTCCAGAAGTGGGGATGTCAAGTTCCACAACTGGAGGGAAAAACTACAACAGTCCGGGTTCAAAGGCATCTCTCTTGCTGGGAATGCTGCTACACAAGCCACTTTGCTCCTTGGCATGTTCCCCTCTGATGGTTATACATTAGTGGAGGATAATGGCACCCTCAAGCTTGGTTGGAAAGACCTTTGCTTGCTCACTGCTTCTGCCTGGAGGCCTTTTCACGTTACTATTGAAACTGCTACTACCACCCCTCACCACCACCACCACCACCAACAACAACACCACCACCACCACCACCACCGCTTTGTCACTGCCTAGCTAGCTATCTGGTTAATTTGCTTGCCTACTTTTCAATGTTGTTACCAAACAGCATGAATTAAACCTTTTTGTTTCCATCCCATTTGTCTTCTGCATTGGACTATGGATATAAAAAGCTTGCAGAGTTTTTATTCGTCATGTAGATTAACCAGATGCTTTTTTTTCAAGAAAAAAATATCATCCGTTTTCCGCGTATAAGTTACAAGTAAATTCACATAATTTTTATGAAAAAAACACGCAAATTTCAAGTGACTATTTAACATTTTTGTTAATTAAAACTAATTTTTATCAATTGATACATTAATCAAGAAAAAAAATAAAAATATGTTGAGATTTCTCTAAAAATTAAAAAATGTATAGCTAAGGGAACTGGAAAATATCAATGGTATAATCTTTCATTTAAGAAATAAAACTTGCGTCCTCACGAGGGGGTTTGCCTTAGAAAACATCACGGTTAAACATGTCCATAAGACACGCCAAATTAAGGTCTCATGGAGTTGAAGTGAATGTTGACCTGATACCGTTCGTGACATCCCAAACTTAGAAAAGGGGCTTGATATGGAATTGAACAGCCTATGAACTTACAAATACAAGACCAAAATTGGGTTCGTTATCCTTACCATCTAAAAGGAATCACAATAATAATAATAATAATAATAATAATAATAATAATAATAATAAATCACATATCACAGATTTCATATGGTTAGAAAAACAGGCTTAAAGCACATATTTAAAGGAAATATGTCTCATAATGGAAATCCTATAAGGTTTGCTTTGTTAGGCAAAACTAATCCTAAACCCATAGAATTTCTTTTGGTGAATACGAAATCCTTAATGATGGTTTTATCCTTTAGAGCACAAACGTCCAAAGCTTCACCAGTTTTCCATGCTTCCATAGCTTCTAACCTAGCTAGCTCGGTTAGAAAGGGTCGAATTGGTTCCTTTAAGGTTGTTTTGTTAGAACTAGGAGTGCGATTCCCCCTTCCTTTATGGTTTGAATTCATGGCGCACTAGGCTAGTTACTTTTGGCCCTAGCAATTAGAGCTTGTCATGCGTTTTCTTCTAATTCCAATTTTGCGCTTTGGTGCAGGTTTCTTTCCTCCATTCTGTCAATTAAGATAACTAACTCTTTAAGCATATCTTAGTGCAGCCACTCAACCGTGGGTTTAATGGAGAGAGAGCTCAAGGCCTGGAACAACTTGCTTTGATCCTCTAGAGCTACTGGGCTGAGGAAATATTCTAGCAGGAGAGCAGGGAAAAGGCTTCACACTGAATGGGCTTTCCATACGATCAGAAGCCGCGTCATTATGCAAGGTTGAAAGAGAGATTCTCTATAGACCCTTGGTTGCGCAACCGTGTGCAAGTCCAACTACTTTCGAGCAGGCTTCACATGGATTTTAACTGATATCAGGGGTGGTGGCATCGAAGATGGTCACCTAGCTCTGGCAACCCCATCTTTACTGGCGCAGCCTCACGTTCCCATTACAATAGTCACCTTTGCAGCTACCTATCTACCACCGCAGCAAACCCAGCCATTACACCATCACATCAAATATCACACAAATAAAGTCAATTGCCCTTCACACATTTAACAGCCTGTCGCTATCCATAACCATTTCTATCAGGCAGGCATACTTGCTCTCTTAAATGCAACAATCTAGTGGAAACTTGTTATTCATTCTCGAACTAGTCGCATGGACAGACTTTGTCGATCCACAACCTTGTCAAACCACTCTTTAGCATGGACACAAACTTTCTAGCATATCAATCAATCACAACATATCACAAGATAACAATAAATTACACAGGAATTTGTCATCCTCCAACTTCTGGCCTTCGGGAACATCCCAAGTTGATGTGTCACCATACCATGCTCACCCTGCCTTTGGAATTTAGCTTAGCATGATATCTGAAATCTGACATTTACACTCCAGAAGATGGAGTCCAAAAACGAAAAATCTAGAGTAGGAGCCGCGGGCCCTCAGAAATATTTATTGCCGACACTAAAAATTCCTCAATGCTATGTCCAGCTGCATGCCAGGACCTCAATTGACAAGCCACAATTTCGGCAATGTCAATTAGGTTAATACACGAACAAATTGACAACTAAATATCGATACAAAAGGTAAGGTAAATCATCCCTTTAAGTTTCTCATCACAAAATTAATTAACCACGCTTTAAATCAAATAACAAACAACCTGAGAAAAGAATTAACTTTGATAGGCACAAGACAACTTGCTTTCTCCACCACCAGTAACAACACAGATGGCTATTCAATCTTCTTGAAATTTAGCATACAGCTGAACCCTTTTTGTGTCCAGTAATATTGCTAAGCATTTGTATCCCACATACAACTTACCAAATAAGAAGCAGAGAACGCAGTTCTTCTTGTCATTCACTACAGTGTCCAATACGTTCTCCTCTCCTGGCAACTACAGGCGCCTCCAAGGTGTTCATTCCCTTCTGCTTGCTAGAAACTAGATAAAATATTCTAGTCCATTTATTTACCAAAAAATCAGAAGGCTCTACTTTGTTGCAACCCAATATCTTTTTCAGGAATCTAAGCTCAGAAAAATTATGAGCACCAAGAAAACAAACATCTGGACATTCATGCTTCTTGAATGCTCTCCACAAACAATGGCAGTATCTATATACCACTGGCTTGTTATGGATTCACATTGCACTCCACCAATAATTGATCATGTCGGTTTAGAAACCTCTTCCAATAATGTTTATACTTGGGGATTCCTACCTCAAGCCAAGGTTTCATTTGTCCATTAAAGTGCAACACGGAAGCCTTCTTAATGGCTTGGACATCAATCCCATAGTCATGACCCAGTCCAGACAAAGCCCATGCACCATCAAGCGGATAAACTAGGTCTTGAAAGGTAAGCAAGCTTGTGCTCAATGCAACAGATTCAGCTGACTCTGTTCCCTTGCTAACCTGGTTTCCATGTTTGAAATGTAGGAAAACAAATGAGATCTACCTGGCAGGTCAGAATCTAATGATAGTAAAAATTTAAATATTCACTGAACCACCACATGAAAATACAGAAATCATACTGGTCAATATCCTTCTACCAAAGTTGTTATAGCAATATAGTGGATGCATTTGATTACAGTTTCATGTTTTATGATCCAGCTAGTTTTCTTGCATAAGATTAGAAATCACATAAATTGGTCAACCAAATCCTTTTGCCAAAGTTGATATACCTTTATGTTTGGATCATTGGATCAAAAGAGGGTTGGGTTACTATTTCATATATACTATACAACTGGTTTCTCCTCATAGATGATTAAAACAGTCAAACAACAAATTATTCACAAAAGTAATATCTCATAAAATAAATTTGGTAAAACTAAATCACTCACCTCTTGTCCCAGCTTCCAATAAGTTTTAGTAAGATCTAGCTCTCTCCACCTGACCAGATCAATTACATTCAATCCGGACATCCAAGCACAAGAAGTTTTATCAAAAATGCTTTTTCCTAGATAACTTCTAAGCTGACCCAACTGCACCGAACATAATTGTAAAGCACCATTCACTTTCCTTCCCATGTTAAGGTTCCACAGGTCAAACAAGTCCCGCTGGACAACAACATCATCATCCAGAACCACAACTCTCTTCAACTTCTCAAATATATAAGGAAGAAGATAGTGAGTATGGGAAAACACAGATACATATTCCGTTCTTAAATGAGATGCTGGTGGATTATTAACAGTTTGGAAAGAAACACGATACTCCACTGGCAGGGACATGCTTTTCAGAACCTCCTTATCATAATATTTCAGGGTAACATTTTCAATGTTCAAAACTTGGACTGCAGCTTCCTTGTAAGTATTTCTAAGGAACCATAGTTTCATTGCATAATAATTCAGTCCATCTGTCAGAACATGAAAAACCAGATTCCCACTTTCCTGAAGCATGCAGGAAAATGATTAGATAATCACAATTCAGAAATTTTTTAATGTAAAGAGTACATGGAAGAATACTAGCAACATACTCTTGCATGCACAGCAGTGGAGTTGATTACAACTGAAGCAGCAAGTACATTTGTGGAGAATACAACATAGTGTTGCAATGATGGATCTGAATATCTCTCAGACAGAGGGAACTCCTTATCATGTGCAGAAGATTTAAAATATTCCACAATCAGTCTCATAGAGAGACAGTGTGAGCCCTTTGGCATGGTCTGCACGGCAAGTTGATAAAGGAAAGCACTCTGCTTCATGTGAAAATTAGTTTCTTCCTCGGTTAAATCAAGTATCTGCCTCAATTTCTTGTCAACGTTATTACAATCCACGGGGAATGTTTTAGCTTTAGATATCACATTTTCCATCTTCTGTAATTTCTTCTGAATTCTGATGAAACAGGTAAATTAGTGTACTGGAGCAGGAATTATGTAAAATTGTTAAGCAGTATCTATTACAAGAGACAAAGTATCAAAGAGTGACAGTCCACATCAAAAGGAGACAGCAAGCAACAATGTGAGCATAAATTTCATCAAAAAACAATGAGGCCATATACCAACAAGGGAGGGAACACCAACACCTTAATCAACAATAAGCCCAACAGATCATTTACCAACTTCTGCTTCAACATTCTGTAGTATTGTTAAACGTGGGTGAAGCTTCTCAAAAAGTGATGCAGGACAAACTAATACTTACTGTTAGAATCAGGTTGTGGAATTTAGATATTTTGAGACTTGGAAATTGACCACAGGTTCAATTTATGCAGAATCAAGGGGAAAATGGTGGAAAACTACTAGCTCACATCATAAGGTTCAAGGAACCACTCCTTGAATGGAAAAACTAAGCATCAGATTTTAGGGATCAAGGAATCATCAACCTTGAATTAAAATTCACACACTCTCAATACGGTAAATCAAACAGTTGCACCTTTCTTCATAAAATATCTAGAATTGAAAGACTACAAGCATGTTTATAAACTTGAAATATTCTTACTCCTAATGGAATAGAATATAAGCAACACAAAATTCGAATTTTAACTAGGGGAGAGATCAAAGGAATTGATACTTTATATTTCCTAATATAGCTGCCATATACTGATCTTTCACAGAAATCTACTGCAGTCACAAACTTGTCTTTGCTTAAATATTCATTCAATTTTATAGTTATATCCATAGGCTGCATCAAAATGTCAAAAATTAAATCCTAAAAAGGCAATAAAGGGGGAGGCAAGTGTCATGCAATGAACATTTTAGGGTACTGAAAAGATGGATTACATCTGCATTGACCACACCTGGTGCTGCAGGACAAACATGAAAATGAAAACTAAGTCCCCTAAAAGAAAATGGCTGAAGCTGTTAGAGTGTGAGAATGGACAACGCCTTGAGGATCCATAATTGGGACTAGGAGGATCCAGCAACCCAACATGTGCAGAAGCTGTAACATGCACATGTGCATGACATCCTCAGAGCTTACCACTGGCACTAGGATTTTATTATAGACAAACAGGAAGCCAGTAATGTTAAAGAGTAAAACCACAAGAACAATATATTTTGTTGAGACAGCAAAGGAAAAACATGTTAAGGTGAGTCAAGTACAAATTGGAACACAAATGCATAAATTTCTATGAGCTAAGATAATGTGGAGAACACTAATTTTGTGTAAAATAGGCAAAGCATGACACCTAGGAAGAACAAAGAATAACGACCTGAGACTTCTAATACCGGGTGGAAATCAGCAGCAGTGGGAGGAAGAGTGTCATCATTGCAAAATTCTTCACAGCCAGAAAGTCAGCATAGTTTATGTATGCACATTCCTTTAGGTTTTGAGTTTAAGATTTAGATACCAAATTGCATTGTTCTTTCCTATAAATTTTCAGAGTCAATATCATTGTTTATAATCATGCCTGAATGAGTTTGTCCCACAATAGTGAGGAGAGGCTGTAATCTCATGTGGCATGCTTTCCTTAAATGCAGGACAGTGCAACAGCACTCTCATAACACACGTCCTTTGTTGTGTGCATTGAAACATTTAGCTTTACACATAATAAGCTCCATTCCCTCGACTGGCGTTTATTATGTAGTTAAAATGGTAATAATTGGTATGATTATTTCCTCGCTTAATCGAAGAAAAAAATTTCCATGCACTGTTCAAACTAATGGAAGATAAAGACATGAAACTTAAAATGACTTACTGTGGTGGAAGATCAGCATCTGTTGAACTTTCACTAAGAATACGCTCCAGTTCTTGAATATTTTGTTTCAGTTCATGAGTTAACTTCTCTTGAGATGGAAGCTTTGCAATGCTAGGATAATATGCTCTAGCCACAAAAAGTTGGTCTTTTAATTTCTTCACCATAAAATCCTTCATATTTTCTCTATGCTCGTCACGCCAATGGCAATAGCCTCCAAATCTGAGCTCACATTTTTCACTTTCCTCAACTGCATTTCTTTTATGCTTTGTGATTTCATCTGTACCAGCAGCTGCAGCATCCTGCCACAGCATATTAAAAAACTCCAGTCTTTAAAAGCATTATAAATGGCTAACTTTTCAGAAAGCACTCGGATGCTTGCATACATACATTTCTAATGGGAGGTAGTTGAGGTACAACAGGAATCACCACAGGAGTACCTGTTAATGATTGGAAAGGAGAATAAGCCTTTTTTCTTTTTAAATAATCAGTCTTTTAGTTGGGAAGTGACAATTATAAAAGAAACGCTTGAGATTTTTTTGTCATTGACTGCCATGAACAACACCTGAACTTGCGGTCTTATTTTCTGCTCCACTTGTAAAGTTTATAACTAAATCCTGGGATACAAAATACAAGAAAACATAGTGGATTAAAAAACAGATTTAGATACCTGTAGATAGGCTAAAAAATTTAATAAGGTTAAATCAAATTGTAAGTAGGCCTTAAAAGCTCAAGCTTCCAGTGAATCTGTATCTTGCTTCATTCATAACTGAAGGAACTGAACCATAATAAATCTAATACTACAAGGGAACAGGGGAAAAGGTGATGCACAAGATATGTGCAGAAGCCCAGAAGCAATTCCATATGAAATTGACATATGAAATTTGTAATAGCTTCTTTTGTAGCCATTACACTGAGAGATATTTGCACCAGATGATGCACCTTTATAAACCCCTTAACAAGGGATAGCAAAACTTTTGACTCCAGGACTTGGAAAGGAACTACAAATGAAAGCGATCAGTTGCTAAAGTTATATGAAGCCAGAGATGAACAGAAAATATTAAGGCCCTGAATTTCTTCAATACATATATGAAGAGAGTAACAAATGGAAGTATTAACAGTATTGATGAATCGCTCCAGATCAAACAATGATTATATGAAGAGAAGAATAGTAGAAATGAAATGCCATTTTAGGAGGTCAGGAACAGCACGGTAACGCAAATAAGATAAAATATTGTTCTATCAAACAGAGAGAACCACCAAATCTCTCTTTTTTCATACAATATAGCGAGAATGTCCCTGACAATCAGAGTTCAGTTACTGTTTCTGCATTTGTGTGAAGATAGAAAACTTGATCAAAATCAAACAACTTCTCAGCAGAATGATTTACTGTCAAAAATCAAATTCCTATTTTGCCAAAAACAAAACGAAAAAGAAAAAGAAGAAATAAGAAATCCAAATAATTGACCAAGGTCAAATCCTATTAGCACAAAGTTATCATCATCAATCAATATGATTTTTATTGATGCACATTAAAGGGGAACTTTTTGAAGATTATGCATAATAATTAAGTTTTCCAAAATTCCACATGTTATGCATGCTTCTGATCTCATACATGGACCATTGCTACAAATCAAAACTTTGCTGGATTACAAAGCAACAATACAATGAGGATGTTAAGCCAAGAGAAAAAAACAGAAACAGAAACCATGGTATTTAGAGAGAATTTTCAGAGATTCTGAGATCTCCTTTTAACTTGAGTGAATAGTTAAAAGAGAATTCTTTTGACATCTTATTGTTTTATTCTTCATTAAATACACTTGACAGTTTCATTCCTGTTGTAATTTTATTTGTTTATCTCTAAATGAATTTATTTAACAGGGTTGGATGAATTTCTTTTTATGGTGAGGGGATTTTCAATGATCACATTTGTCAGATACAATTGTAAACAGGTTAGAAATACACATTCTGAAGGTCCATACCACAACAAACATCTTCCCCAAACAATAACCCATCGCCATTTCCCAACTTTTTAATCATATAGCAAACTCAACATAATTGTTTCCAATGTTTTTCCACTGATTAACACAACAGCAACTCCATTCAGCAATTGATAGGTTTATTTGGAGTAGGTATAGTGTCCATGGTAAATTTCTTGGTTTAGAGGTTTCAGTTTCAAATCTAGGCAACTCTGTAGGCAGGGACAGAGTTGGTACTTCTGCAATTCTGTACTAGGTTTATTTTTCTTTGGCCTTCACGTTATTTACAGGTATTTCCCCATCGTTAGTCTATTTAGCATTTAATATCATATTTTATTTAAAAGCCATAACCCCATTTAGCAATACATAATGAAGCTTGAATCTTGAAGACTGCGTTATACTAATATGCCACTTATCACTCAACCTTACTAATGTTAGAAATAAAAACCTAATGGGAATTGCGAAGCTCAAATATGAATAATAAAATATTGCAGGACGAGGCTGAGCATGCCAGAGAATAAGAAAGTGATCATACTGATCGAAAAGCGTGCGCGCACACACACATTCAAAGTTCTTGTTGTATACGTATAAGAAAGTGACGGGAGGTTAAACTGCCTAATGTTGAATCCTAAAAAACGAAAACCGAACTATCAGTCTCAGTTACGGTGGCAGTTTTCAAGTAGACTGATAAATAAGAGTAAGGTTCCAAAGTTTAGCAAGAAAAACAAGGAAAAAGTAAAGGACATTACTTGATGAATCTTAGGAAGAGTTGGAGCAAAGTTGTTGATAAGTTCCTTTATGTGGCTTGACTGGTCTGTCTACAGTTACAAGCAAATAAAAATACAATTAGTCCGTAAAATGAAAAGAATCCTTGTAATATCATATCAAAGAAACCCTAATAATTCAATTCAATTAAAAATTGTTGAATTGAAGAAATACATACAGCAGAAGCAGAAGAAGTTTGTCGATCAGAGAGATGTCCTGCGGAGGAAGACGAAATGACATAATTTAGTAATCGAATTCATTTGATGTGACAAAAAAAGAAAGAAAGAGATCTGGTTGGCGTGTATTTAGTAAAAAGTAAAGTGTGTATGTATCAGTTAGATTCGAAAGAAGAAAACAACAGAAAAAGTGAAAGGGAAGCTGGATCTGGGGGGGGGGGGGGGGGGAAGAGAGAGAGGTTGTTGTAAGGAGTTACCGGTGGAGTGGAAGCCGTTGTGGTAAAGGCCGAGCAAAAAGACGAGAGGAACGAGCATTGAAAGCAGCACCAGAAATAGCACTCCTATTACCAGACATCTCCATCGCCTTTTCCCTTGATTGTGATTATTATGATAGCCTTTCATCTCCTCCCTCTCTTAGTCCGAGGAGATTCTCTCTTTTTCCTTTCTACCACCGCTCCTATCGAATCTAATCTAATATGCAGCTGCAGGGCCGTCCGGCAGATTCAAATTTCATTCAATTGCATTTACGAGAGGCAGAGGCAGGCCTTTTCCTTCCCTAGCAATCAACAAATCATTCACATTATCAAAACATTACGAGTATTATTATTATTATGCACCGCACCGCTTCTCCTCTTCTACTCTTCTTCTGCCTCTTGTTATCCAATTACAGATACAAACTCCAACTCGACAATGCAAATGGATCCTCTTCTGGATATGCAGAGAGAGAGAGAGAGAGAGAGAGGAAAGAAAAAGCGAGAGAATCGCCCACGCACACAGAGTTGGGGAATTGCACGTGACACCTTTTCTCAAACTAACGTCTTATTTTTTACCACCGCAGAAATGAAAAAATTGAGAGATGAATATAGAAAATAGTATTTAATATTATATTTAATGAATTTATTTATAAAAATATTATATATAATAAAAATCGATAAAAATGTAAAATTTATTTAATAAAAAAATATATATGCAATAATAAAAATATTGTAAGAAAATAAATGTTTTTATTTTTAAAAATAAACTTAATTTCTATAAGATATAAAAAAATTATAGATGAATTATATTAATCTCATGAAAAAAATAAACGCATTTAATATAATAAAAAATTATTATTATTTTAAAAATGTTAAAAAAAAATGATAGAGAATAGGTATTAATCAAAACATAAGTACAAAAATTATTTTTAAAAATACATATAAAGAAGTAGTGATTTTTTAAAAAACTTATATAAAAAAATAAAAAGAATGAGGTTAGGTGTCATGGGTCAAGAAAGTAAGGCCTAGTGCCTGGCCCATAAAAAAAGCACTCACATGCGGCCTTTATTTTTTTTTTAAGTAAATTGTGCACCATTCCTTTCAAAAAAAAAAAGATGTGTCATCTACAATTGCCCATAATCCAGCCATTATGATGGCTGGAAAAACAAGGATCTTATATTTTCAATCAAAAAACTTATTTTCAATGCTCAAAATGTCTAAAAAACACCCTTAAAACCTTGTTTAACTAATCCATTGCCTCTATGCAAAAAAACTGCCTTAAAACCCATAATCAACTAGAAAATAAAAATATTTAAGAGCTCAAATATGTTTTTAGGTGTTTTCAATATAAGAAACGATTTAATGTTAACTCCCTTCGTTATATGGAATCATTTGATAAAAAAATCGATCATTTTAGTGGTCAAAATCGTCGTCAACGACAACTCTCTCTAAGTCATAATCCGATGACCCCTTTTCTCTCTTTCATTTCAAAAAAACTAAAAGAAAAAAAGAAAAATGAAGTATGGTACCAAAATGTAATGTATGAAAATTATAGGGACTGGTGACCTAATAGTTTTTTAAAAAATGAAAGATTAAAATAAACTTTTCAAATAAATTGGGCTTTAATTAAGCTAAAAAAATATACAATTGGGCTCTCATTTGGATTAAAAAAAACCCAATTGTTCCAAAAAAAAAGTTCAAAAACTAAGTTAATTTTTTTTAAAATCTCACTATTAAAAACCATATTAAAATATGAGAGTAAAAAAAATAAAGTGGTTACAATAAAGAAACTACACGCTTTATAGTTTCTTACTAGATAGGTTGTCATGTCCTATGTCCGGAAACGTATGTTGCTTTTAATTGTAAGACAATTGAAAGAAAAAAAAAGTACTTTCTAAGTATGCAATCAAGAACTGATAACATTAAAAGGTATATGATTTGACTTTCAAGCAACAGATAAGTAACATGCAAAAAACTTGCTTAAACTATCTCAAATTTCATATAAAGAATTAAATTATAAAATGTAAAGGGACATCAATCTAGCATAAGCATTGTTCGAGCAACTCAAAATAAAAAGTGACATGATAAACAAAAGGAGTATGTAAGCCTAACTTTTGAATGAGAAGTGAAGTCTTGACAACTGTTAACAAATAAAAAGTAATAAATGCTTGTCAACTCCTTGTTACTGTAAAGATTTTGATAACTTAGTTAAGTGTCTACAAAAAATATTTATGTGTCTATCTATGTATCTAGACCCAATGTATAAAATGAGTATGGTATATACCTCAAACACTCATCTTAGAAGGTAAATTTCCCAAAAAAAAAAGAGCATCTATAGCCTTTAAACTTTCTTGGGCAAACATTGGCCAAATAGTTTCCTCCACCTCAAAAAAACTCATAGATGTGAATAAAAAAACTCATGTACGCATCTAATTAAACAACCCGATAATCATTGTGTAAAGTAATGGAAACAAATCATCAACAATAAATAAAAATGAAATTAAAAAAACCAAATAAAAATTAAAGATCAAGATATCTCACATCGCAATAAAGGTAATTTACTTTGTCATGTTTAATAAATTCATCTATCAAAATAAATTTGTAATAGAAAAACACATAAAATTTGTAATAGAAACCAACATACACATAAAACTTACTAAACAATTATTATTATTATTATTATTATTATTATTATATATAAACAATGCAACGTTGCACATAGCATATAAAATCAATATTAAAAAAAATCTTATGAAAAATTCAATATTAAAAAAAAATAATTAATCTATA
>Ga0325400_1000072_pt1 | contig 57324 bp, 63 predicted proteins | sample PopdelMetagenome_2_FD_205662 | JGI IMG/M metagenome (GOLD analysis project Ga0325400, IMG submission 205662) | Populus deltoides microbial communities from Bellville, Georgia, United States - Xylem-PdKOR-R1 | ecosystem: Host-associated > Plants > Phyllosphere > Stem > Wood/Secondary xylem... | reverse complement strand
TACTGGCCCTTGCGGAACCCCTCCGGCCCGGCGACCACCATCGCGCCGACCGCGTTGGTCCCCTGGATGTGGCTGTTGTCGTAGATCTCGATGCGGTCGGGCGGCTCGGGCAGGTCGAACAGCTCGGCGACCTCGCGCAGCAGCCTGGCCTGGGTGGTCGACTCGGCGAGGCGCCGCTCCAGCGCCTCCACCGCGTTGCGCTTGGCCTGGTCCATCAGCCGCCGCCGGTCGCCGCGCTGCGGCACCGACAGCTGGACCTTGTACCCTGCCGCCTCGCCCAGCGCCTGGGCGAGCAGCTCGCCCTCCCCCAGCTCGCGGTCGAGCAGGATCTGGCGCGCGGGCGGCACCTCCTCGTAGAACTGGGTCAGGAAGCTCGCCATCACCTCGTCCTCGGGCACCTCTGCGGTGTGGGTCGGGAAGAAGCTGCGATGCCCCCAGTTCTGGCCGCCGCGGATGAAGAAGGCCTGGATGCCGATCACCCCGTCCTTGCACGCCAGCGCGAAGATGTCGGCGTCGCCCACCCCTTCCGCGTTGATCGCCTGCGTCCCCTGCACGAAGGTCAGCGCCTTGAGCCGGTCACGGATCATCGCCGCCCGCTCGAAGTCCATCGCCTCGGCGGCCTCCTGCATCTGCGCGCCGAGTTTGGCCTGGACGGTGGTGGTCTTGCCGGCGAGGAACTGCTTGGCGTCCGCGACCAGCTCGGCATACCCGGCGGCGTCGATCCGGCCGACGCATGGGGCGGAGCAGCGCTTGATCTGGTGGAGAAGGCACGGCCGGTCGCGGGTCTTGAAGAAGCCGTCGGTGCAGCTCCTGAGCAGGAACAGCTTCTGGAGCGCGTTGAGCGTGTTGTTGACCGACCCGGCGCTGGCGAAGGGGCCGTAGTAGCTGCCCACTGCCCGCCGGGCGCCGCGATGCTTCTGGACGCGCGGGAAGTCGGTGTCCGACCGCAGCAGGATAAAGGGAAAGCTCTTGTCGTCGCGCAGCAGCACGTTGTACGCCGGGCGATACCGCTTGATGAGCTGCGCCTCCAGCAGCAGCGCCTCCGCCTCGTTGTTGGTGGTGACGATGGTCATGCTGCGGGTCTGCGACACCATCCGCTGGAGCCGCTTGGGCAGCGCCTTGATCTGGGTGTAGTTCGCCACCCGCTGCTTCAGCGATCGTGCCTTGCCGACGTAGAGCACGTCGCCCTTCACGTCCTGCATCCGGTACACCCCCGACCGCTGCGGCAGGGTCTTCAGCACATTGCGGATCGCCGCCACCCCGGCGTCGAGGTCGGGCGTGTCGGATCCGCGGATCGTGTAGGTGGCGCGTTCCTCGTTGAAGCGGTCGGGGGTCGGCGTCGTCATCGTCCCGGCATGTAGGCGCGGCGAGTCGCCCGATCTAGGCATGGCCGAACAGCTTGGTGCCGACCACCCCGATCACGGTCAGCAGCATGAAGCCGGCCTGCACCGGCGTGACCCGGTCGCCGAACAGCACCATCCCGCCGATGATGACGCCGACCGCGCCCAGCCCCGTCCAGACCGCGTAGGCGGTGCCCGCGGGCAGGCCGCGCATGGCGAGCGCCAGCAGGCCCATGTTGACGAAAGACAGGACGATCGGGACAGCGGAGGCCTGCCAAGTGGCGAGGGTCGCGGCCCATTTCAGGCTCAGCGCCCAGCAGATCTCGGTGACGACGGCGACGGCGAGGACGAGCCAGTAGATGGGAAGTCTCCCACGGGCTCGAAGGGGGAGCGGACCGCCGGAAACCCGGAAGAGGCGGTCGCTGCATACTCCCGTTCGCCCTGGGCTTGTCGAAGGGCTGCTCTTCGCTCCTACGGTGGAGAAAGAAGACGGGCTTCGACAGGCTCAGCTCGAACGGGAAAAGGGGATCAATGCGGGCGGCCGAGCCCGGCGATGGTGCGGTCGACGCGGGCGCGGTCGGCTTCGGCTCCGGCGTTCTCGGCGATCAGCAGCGCCGCCGCCTTGGCGGCCGCCTCCGCGGCGCGGGCGCGGACGTCGGCGATCGCGGCGCGCTCGGCGGCGGCGATCTTGTCCTCCGCCATGCGGGCGCGGCGGTCCATCAGCGCCTCGGCGTCGGCCTTGGCCTTGACCAGGATGTCGTGCGCCTCGCGCTCGGCCTGCTGGCGCATGCCCTCGGCGTCCTGGTGGGCGGCGGCGGCCTTCTGCTCGTACTCGGCCCGGAGCGCCTCGGCCTCCTTGCGGAGCCGCTGCGCCTCGTCGAGCTCGCGGCGGATGCCGGCGATCTTTGCATCCAGCTGACGGCCGATCAGCGCCGGCACCTTCTTCCACAGGAGAATGGCGAGCACGATCAGCGCCGCGACCGCGACCCACCCGGTGGTGTTCATGCCGAGCGCGGTCGCCTCGACCGTATGCTCCTCGCCGCCGGGCTGGTGGATCTCGCCCTTCAGTTCGGAACCGTTGCGGATGTCGTAGGGCTTGAGCGGCTGACGCTCGGTCGCGTCGGAAAGGTTCGATGCCACCTGGGCGCTCCCGTCGTTCATCGGCCCGTTAGCCATGGGCGGTCACCCGGCGCACGGCGTCGGCGGCCTGGTCGGCGTGGACCTCGACCCCGGTCAGCTTGGCGACCATCGCCTGCGCCGCCTCGCCCGCCACCGTCTGGAGGTTGGCGAGGGCGTCGTTCTTGGCGTTGGCGATGGCGAGGTCGTGGTGCCCCATGCGCTCCGACAGGTCGGCGTCGGCGGCCTTGACCTGCGCATCGTACGCGCCCGCCGCGCGGGTCTTGGCGGCGGCGGTGGCGGCCTGCGCCGCGCCCCGCGCCGCGTCCATCTCCGCCCGCCATGCCGCCTCGACCCGGTCCGACGCGAGGCGCGCGGCTTCGGCGGCGGCGAGGTCGCCCGCGATCCGCGCGTCGCGCGCGTCCACGGTCGCCACGATCCGAGGCACCATCGACCGCCCCACCACGAAGTAGAGCAGGCCAAAGGTCACGAGCAGCCAGAAGAGCTGCGACGCGTAGGTCGAGGCGATCTGTGCGATCTGAGGCATGGGGGCGTGTAGTCCTGCGTGTCCGTGACGTCGGACCGGTCGGATCGTCCGGCAGAGCCGGACGGCCCGCCAGCCGGCCGCTCTTCGTCGCCTTTAGGCGACGAAGAGGAGGATGATCATCGTCACGAAGGCGAGCAGGCCGAGCAGCTCGGCACCCGCGAAACCGATGAACAGCCGGCCCTGCTGGCTGTCGGCGGCGCCCGGGTTGCGCAGCGCTCCGCTGAGGAACTGCGCGAACACGTTGCCCACGCCCAGCGAGGCGAGGCCCATGCCGATCGCGGCCAGGCCGGCGCCGATCATCTTGGCGGCTTCTGCATCCATGTCATTCACTCCGTTTTCGATGGCTAAGTTCAGGAAAGTCGAGGCTCGCGACGCCGGTCAGTGAAGGTTGACCGCGTCGTTGAGGTACACGCTGGTCAGCAGCGCGAAGACGTAGGCCTGGATCGCGGCGACCAGCAGTTCGAGCAGGGTGATGCCGATCATCAGCACCATGGACGGCAGCGACACCAGCAGGCTGTAGCCGAGCCCGAGGTTGAGCCCGTTGATGACGAACGCCGCCAGCACCTTCAGCAGGATGTGCCCCGCGGTCATCGCAACGAACAGCCGCAGGCCGAGGCTGAAGGGTCGGACCAGGAAGCTCATCAGCTCGACCACGAAGATCAGCGGGATCATCACCACGGGCGTGCCGTGAGGCACGAACAGGCTGAAGAAGTGGAAGCCATGCTTGCCGAAGCCGACGATCAGCACGATTGCGAAGCTGATGATCGCCAGCACGCCGGTGACGGTCAGGTGGCTGGTGATGGTGAAGGGATGCACCCCCGGAACGATGCCCACCGGCAGCAGGCCGATGACGTTCGCGAACAGGATGAACATGAACAGGGAGAAGACGTAGGGGACGAAGCGCTTGCCCGCCGGACCGATGTTCGACACCAGCATGTCCGACACGAAGCCGGTGAAGGTCTCCACCGCCGCCTGCCAGCGGCCGGGCACCAGTTCCCGCTTCATGCCGCCCAGCATGAACGCCCACAGCGCGACCAGCGTCACCACCATCCACAAGGCGGAATTGGTGAAGGCGATCGAGTGACCGAACAGCGTCCAGTCCCGACCGAACACCGGTTCGATCAGGAACTGGTGCATCGGATCGATCCTGCTGCCCTGTTCCGCTGCCGCCACGCTTCTCAACCCCTATACGAAGAACGCCCGGTTTATTCCGGGCGCTCGTTCGCGATCCGAATGATCTGCCTGAACGCGACCGCTATTCCGAGGAACAGCATCACGATCAGCCCCCAAGGCGACCAGCCGAACCAGCGGTCGACCAGCCAGCCGATCAGCGCGGAGCCGACCAGGCTGCCGATCAGGGCGGCGATGATGCGGTTGCCCTGCGCATAGCCCCGGTCGGTATCGACCTTGACGCCGTGCCGGGCCGCTTCAACGTGCCGCGCCTCCGCCAGTCGCTCATCGAGCCTGGCGAGCCGCGGATCCTCCGCTTGCCGGTCCTGCCCGGGATCGTCAGTCATGTGCGCGCTCCTCCCACCAGCGAGCCGGGTCGAGGAAAGGGGAACGCGCGCGTGACGGGCGACCCCGCCTCAGGCACGAGCGCTTTAGTCGGGGGGGTCCGGCGCGTCAACCCGACCGCTGCCGCCGCGGCCGGGCTGCCGACCCGTCGTTACCCCACCGAAGGCTGGCGTCCATGTTCGGCCGGTATGCTGCCCGCTGGAGACATGCGTCCCAGCCTTTGCTGGTACGACGGATCAGGCCTGTTGGGGTCGGCTCAAACGCAGCGCGGATCGCGGGTGGGGGCACCGGCGCCGCGGGTCGCCCAGTCCCCGCCGGGCGTGCGGTATTTCTCCCCTGCCGCGGTCTGCTGGACGAGGTTGCAGCCCGACGTGAACGCCATCTGCTCCACCGTCGCGCCGGACGCGGCGGCCTTCTGCGTGTACGCCGCCTTGCGCTGGATGTTGATGTTGCTGACCAGCGCGCGCAACTCGGCCGAGCCGCCGCCGACCACCCCGAGATAGCCGTCGGGCTGCTCGCCGACCTGCCCCGCCGACCGCGCGGCGGCGTAGGCGGGGTCGCGCTGCGCGAGGGCCGCGGTGGCGACGCCCATCCCGGCCACCGCCAGCGCGGCGGCGATCGCATATGTCCTCTTCATCAGAATATCCCCGGGTTCTGCTGGATCAGCGCCTTGGCCTCGCCGTCGAGGCGATACACGACCTCCTGCGTGACGCTGATGTTGAGGTTGATGACGATCGGCTTGTCCGGCGCCGAGATGTTGACGCACCCGCCGGTCGCCAAGCCCGCACCGAGGATCGTCGACATCACCATCATGCGCAATCTCATGGTCGTTTCTCGCTTGCGGGAGGCTGAACGGGCGCGCCCGCCGGCTTGTCCGCCGCGCGTTTCTGCGCGTCAAGCAGCGCGGGGAGGTTGCGCCCGATCAGCCGCCGCGGGTCGTAGAAGCTCTGCACCGAATCGAGAAGCCCGCGGAAGGGCGCCTGGATGCGGATATTGAACACGAACGGCAGCCGCTGGAGACGGCGGACGATGAAGTTGGACGTCGCCCCCTCACCCTGGCTGATCCCGGCGAACTTGACCTCGGTGACCATCTCGCCCGCCAGCGGCCCGTTCAGGCGCACGTCCAGGCTCCGGTAGCGCAGCGAGCGCAGCGACCGGAAGGCGAGATCGCCCCAGAAGCCGAGGTCCTTTCGGGTCAGCTCGCCGACATAGGCGATGGTGCCGCCGCCGTCCCTGACGGTCAGCGCCCCCCGCTCGATCCGGCCGCCGGTCTGGTCGAAGACCATCGGCAGCACCCCGTCGAAGGTGCCGGTCGCCTGGAGATTGTCGAACGCGAACTGCTGCAGGAACTTGTCGGCCGCCGCGCCCGCGACCCGGAAGGTCATCGCCCGCGCGACGTCCTGCCCGAAGTCGAGCGTGGTGGGATCCAGCGTCAGCGTGCCCCCCGCGAACGGCCAGCGCGCGCCCTCCACCGCGATCCGGGTGCCCGGCAGCAGGCGATACCGGACGACGCCGTCGTTGACCGCGATGCCGGGGTTGATCTCCTTCACCGTCGCGACCTGCCCGGGCGGGGTGGCGAGGCCGAGGAGGTCGTCGAACACCACCTCGCCCGCCAGCCCGGTCACCGGGCCGAACGCGGCGGCGAGATCGATCCGGTCGGTCCGGAAGCGGCCGGTCGACGTCACCCCGCCCGGCCCCCAGTCGATCCGCCCGCCGCCCGCGACCTTGCCCTCGACCGCGGCGATCACCCCGAAGGTCAGCCGGGTCAGCAGGTCGGGCTGGAACCCCTCGCCGAACGTGATGCCGGGGACGTCGAGATCGGCATGGCCGACCCCGCTGCCCAGCGCGTGGTCGATCGCCACCGTCGCGACCGCTGTGGCGGTGGTCGGCTCGACCAGCGTCGCACCCGCGTGGATCGCGTTTCCGGCCAGGCGGAGGCGTACGCCCTGTGCGCGAAGCGGCCGGAAACGCGGGGCCGCGTCGGCGTCGGTGACCACCATCGCCCCCGCGACCGCCAGCGCGCCGCCCGCGAACCGCCAGTCGCCCGCGGCCTCGCCGACGATCAGCGGCACCGCGGCGATCCGGCCGGTGCCGCCCGCGAAGCTGCCGCCGACTCCGCCCGCCGAGATCCGCCCCGCGAGCGAGGCGAAGTTGAGCGCCGTCTCGCGATCCGGCGCCCCCAGCCGCGTCCGCAATCCCTCGACCGCGAAGCCGCCGTCGGCCAGGTCGATCCGCGCGCCCTCGCCGTCGATCGCCAGCGGGCTCGCCCCCAGGGTGCCGCGCAGCCTGAGTTCGGGCAGCCGCGCGCCGCCGCTCACCCCGCCCCCCGCGATCCGGACCAGCGCCGGGCCGGTCGCGCACAGGGTCAATGCGGGCCGGTCGAGCGCGAGGCCCGCCACCCGCAGCGCCGCAGCCGACACCGGCGTGCACCCGGAACCCGCGAGGAGCACGCCGCCCGCCAGCCGCGCGCGCACCGGCACCCGCAAGCCGTCGACCCGCCCGTCGCCGAGCGGACCCGCCAGGGTGGCGACCGTGTCGATGGAGATCCCGTCGCCGCCCGCGACGAAGCGCACGGGCGCCAGCCCGAGCCGCGCGCCCCCGGCTTGGTAGGGGGCGACCGCCGCCGTGCCCGCGATCGCGCCCGACGCGGCGCGGCGCAGGTCCACCGCCACCGTCGGCAGGCCGCCGCCGCCGGTCGAGAGGCGGCCTTCCAGCACCACGGCCGCGTCGTCGCCCCAGCGTGAGGCGGCGGTTCCCCGCCACCGCACGCCTGCGCCGGAGGCGGCAACAAGTTCGGCCGACGCCAACGACGCCTCGCCGCCGTCCGCGCCGACCACCAGCCCGCCGGTGGCCGTCACGTCGAAGTCCGTCCCCGCCCGCCGCACCGACCCGGCGAGGTGCGCGAGAAGCGGCGCGACCGGGTGCGCCCCGCCGCCTGCTCTCAACACGTCGGCGCGGCGGAGCAGCGGTTCGGCCAGCCTCATCCCGGCCACGCGCACGGTCGCGTGGTCGCTCTCCCCCAGGCTGAACCCCGCACCGTCGAGCGCCAGCGGCGCGCCGACCGCCACCGAACGCGCGGTCGCCGACGCCGTCGCCACCCCTGCCGCGGCGAGGTCGACGCGACCGCTGGTGTACCCCGCGTCGCCGGCGAACGCGACGGTGCCGCTCATGCCGGCGGCGGACGCCGCCGCCGGACCCGCGACGGCGAGCGCGCCGGTGGCGACGCGCACCCGGCCGCGCCAGCGATCGAGCGCGGGCGCGAGGATCGCGTCGACGTCCAAGCCGATCGCGCGCCCGCCCGCGGGCCCGCACCCGACCCTGGCCGCGCGCACGGGACCGCGGACCGCGGGGGCGGCGTCGTCGATCGCCAGCCGCACCGCCGCCCGCACCCCCGTCGCCACGCATCCGCCCAGCACCAGCCGCGGCGCCACCGCCGCCAGCGTGCCGCGGAACCCGTCGTCCAGCCTGCCCTTTCCCGCCAGCTTCAACCCTACCGTGCCCGCAGCGGTGGACAGCCGCAACCGCACGTCCTCTCCCTCGACGCGCAGCGCCGGCAGCGCGAACGGCTTGCCCGACGGCGGCGGCAGCAACCGGTCGAGGCTGCCCAGCGACACCCGCCCGCCGACCAGCCGCGCGTTGATCCGGACATGGCCGGCGCGCACCCCATCCAGGTAGGGTCCCGACAGGCCGATCCCGGTCTCGGTCTCGATCCAGTCGGCGACGAGATCGGGGTGGGCGGGGTCGCCGAGGACGACGTTCTCCAGCCGCTGCCCGTGCGGCCCGAGCCCGGCCAGCGTGTAGCGCGCGGGCACCCCTGCCCGCGCCAGCTCGCGATCCACGAAGCGCGTGGCGAGCGGCAATCGCGCCAGCCACAGGACGGCGACCGGCACTACGACGAGCGCGACGGCGACGAGCGCCACCCGCTTCGCCCAGCCCATGCGTCGCGGGGGTAGCGCCTCCTCCACGCCGCCTGCCTAGGGGGCGCGGTCGCGGGCGGCAAGGTTCGCGGGAGAAAGGGGTTCCGGAAGACGTGCGGAGAAGAATAAGGTGGCCGCGCGATGACGCGACGCTGTCCCGCTCGCCATGCCGAGGGCCATCGCCCGTCGTCTTCCGCGACGCGCCGCGGCGCGGGGATGGCCACGCCGCCGCGGGCGGAGCCTCCTGGCATGAACAGCCCCTCCTTTCCGCGCTCCCCGCAAACCCTCTCCTTGCGCCCGCGCGCCACCCGGCTAGTCTCGCCGACGATGCCCGAGCCCGTTCCCGATCATGTCGGCCACCGCGCCCGCCTGCGCGCGCGGCTGATCGCCGATGCGGAAGGGCTGCTCGACCACGAACTGCTCGAATACCTCCTCGCGCTCGCGCTCCCCCGTCGCGACACCAAGCCGCTCGCCTGGGCGCTGCTGCGCGAGTTCGGCGATCTCGGCGGCGTGCTCACCGCCGATGCCGTCGCCCTGGTCCGGGTCGAGGGCATGGGGGAGACCAGCGCGGCCGCGATCGGCATTGCGCGCGCCGCGGCGATCCGCCTGCTGCGCGGCGAGGTGGCGAAGCGACCGGTGCTCGCCAACTGGCAGGCGCTGCTGGATTACCTGCGCGCCGACATGGTCCACCACGCCGTGGAGCGATTTCGCGTGCTTCACCTCGATACCCGAAACACGCTGATCCGCGACGAGGTGATGAGCGTCGGCACGATCGACCAGGCCGCCGTCCACGTCCGCGAAGTGATCGGCGCGGCGCTCCGCTACGGATCGGCCGCGATCATCCTGGTCCACAACCACCCCTCGGGCGATCCCTCCCCCAGCCGCGCCGACATCGACATCACCCGCGCCATCGCCGCCGCGGGCAAGCCGATGGGCATTGGGGTCCACGACCATCTGGTGATGGGCGCGAACGGCCACGTCTCGCTCCGCGCCCAAGGATTGATCTGACCGCGATCAAACGGCACCGGCACCACCGTGCGGGTCGGCCGGAGACGGAGGACGCGAAAAGGGCCGCCGGATCGCGCCGGCGGCCCTTGTGGGTGCGACGGTCGCCGCTGGCGCGGTTAGGACTGGCCCTGCGACAGGAAACCGGTCAGTTCCTCCTGCGTCAGGTCGCGGCTCTTGTCGACATCGGCCTGGGCGAAGGCCGCGCCGAGCCACTTCCTCGTCTCCGGCGCGTCCGCCTTGGTCGTGGGGTCGCTGGCGGTCTTCAGCGCGACCATCCAGCCGTCGAACTCGGCGGGGCTGAGCTTGCCGTCCTTGTTCTTGTCGTAGGCGCCGAACTCCCGCCCGACGATCTGCTCGACCTGGCTGGCGCCAGCCGCCGGACCGGCCGCCGCCTCGGGCGTCGCAGGCACGGGATTGCCCTGGGCGACGACCGGATCGGCGGGCGCGATCGGGGCCGGGGACGCGGGCGAGGTCTGCGCGGTGATCGCGTCGCCAGTCGGCGCAGTCGAGACGGTCGGCGCCGCCGTTGCCGGCGACGTGGCCTGAGTCGGCGTCGCGGTGCCGGCAGTCTGGGCGAACACCGGGCTGGCGATCATCACGCTTCCCGCGAAAAGGATATGCTTCAGCATCTTCATCTCCATCGCTACGGAGCACGCCGACGACCGTGATCATCGGCGGATTCGCTCCCGATTACTCTATCTTAACGAACGCTTGCTTGGGATATGGGGTCCTCGCGTGCGATTTGAACCCCTGCGGCGCGGGTGCTAACGCCGCCCGGCTTTCCCCCGCCGTCACGAGGTTCCCCGATGATCCCCCGCTATTCGCGCCCCGAAATGGCGGCGATCTGGACGCCCGAGGCGCGGTTCCGCATCTGGTTCGAGATCGAGGCCCACGCCACCGACGCGCTGGCCGGGCTCGGCGTCGTCCCGCGGGAGGCGGCGGCGCGCATCTGGGAAGCCGATGCGGCGGCGGGTGAGTTCGACGTCGCGCGGATCGACGCGATCGAGGCGGAAACCAAGCACGACGTCATCGCCTTCCTGACCCACGTCGCCGAGCGGACCGGGCCGGAGGCGCGCTTCCTCCACCAGGGCATGACCTCGTCCGACGTGCTCGACACCTGCCTCGCGGTGCAGCTAGCCCGCGCCTCGGACATCCTGCTGGACGATCTCGACCGGCTGCTGGCCGTGCTGGAACGCCGCGCGCGCGAGCACCGGCTGACCCCGACGATCGGGCGAAGCCACGGCATCCACGCCGAGCCGGTCACCTTCGGCCTCAAGCTCGCCCAGGCCTATGCCGAGTTCGACCGCTGCCGCACCCGGCTCCGCCATGCGCGTGCGGAGGTCGCCACCTGCGCCATCTCGGGCGCGGTCGGCACCTTCGCCAACATCGACCCTTTCGTGGAAGACTATGTCGCGGGTAAGCTGGGCCTCCAGGTCGAGCCCGTCTCCACTCAGGTCATCCCCCGCGACCGCCACGCGATGTTCTTCGCGACGCTGGGGGTGATCGCGGGTTCCGTGGAGCGGCTCGCCACCGAGATCCGCCACCTCCAGCGGACGGAGGTGCTGGAGGCGGAAGAGTATTTCGCCCCCGGACAGAAAGGCTCCTCGGCGATGCCGCACAAGCGCAATCCGGTCCTGACCGAGAACCTGACCGGCCTCGCGCGCATGGTCCGCGGCTACGTCACCCCGGCGCTGGAGAATGTCGCGCTGTGGCACGAGCGCGACATCAGCCACTCCTCCGTGGAACGCTACATCGGCCCGGACGCGACGATTACGCTGGACTTCGCGCTGGCGCGGCTGACCGGGGTGATGGACAAGCTGGTCGTCTACCCTGAGCGGATGGCGCGCAATCTCCACAGGATGGGCGGCCTCGTCCATTCGCAGCGCGTGCTGCTGGCGCTGACCCAGGCCGGGGTGAGCCGCGAGGATTCCTACCGCCTCGTCCAGCGCAACGCGATGAAGGTGTGGGAATCGGACGGCGCGCTGTCGCTGCTCGACCTCCTCAAGGCCGATCCGGAGATCGCCGCCGCGCTGTCGGCGGACGAGCTGGAGGCGCTGTTCGACCTCGGCTACCATTACAAGCACGTCGACACGATCTTCACGCGGGTGTTCGGCGCAGCGTAGGCGCGCCAGGCACCCGCACCAACGCTGCGCCCGGCCGGCCGGTCGCGCCCGCGACCTCATTTGACGACGCGGCCTTGCCGCGGCGCGGCACCTCAACCATCACGATTGCACCGGACGCAATCGTGAATGTGCGTAACAATGTTGCGGGTTCACGCAACAAAGTTCATTTGTTTTCTCGCCGGAACGATCCGGCAGGAGAAACCAACCATGCGCATGTTCGAGACCGCGGCCAGCTCCGTGCTGGCGATCGCGGCCCAAGCGCTGGTGGTCGGGGTGATCGTCTCTACCCTCTGATCCATCGGCCCCCGCCCTCTCTACCAAGAGGGGGCGGCAAGGCCGGATGGCTCCCTCTCTTGCGTGAGCGCGGCGCGGCACTTCAAGCGCCGGCACCGGACACCTATCCTTAACGCCTCCTTTGGCAAGGGGGCGACATGCCCGTCCCGCCTCTCCTCACCGCCCGCATCGGCGGCGTCGCGATCCAGGCGGTGCTGACGGTCGCGGCGGTCGCGCTGGCGATCGCGGTGCCGCCCGCGCGCGGCGCGATCCTCTTGGTGCCGCTCGGGCGGGCGACCGCGGCCGACGCGCTCAATCTCGCGACCGACGGCGGCGCGCGCCTGGTCACCCGCGGCCCCCTGCCCGGATCGGTGGTGGTGTTCGGCGACCGCGATCGGCTGTTCGCCCGCCTCCTCGCCCATGGCATCCTGCCCGTGTCGGCATCGCGGCTGGGGTGCGTCGCTTGATCGCGGCAGCCGGGCACGCCGCCGGCGATCATGGCCCCACCGGACTGGCGACGCTGCGCCGACAGGGGCTGCGGATGATCGTCGGCGCGGGCTGGGCGATGGTCGGCATCTATGCGGTGGCGGCGATCTGGTCGCGCGCGCCGTTACCGTGGCTGGTGCTGGCGGTGGCGCTCGCGCTGACTGCCCTTCCGACCCACGCGGTGCGGTGCGGGCGTCACGACGGCGCCGTGCGGATGATGGCGGGGATGCTCGCCGCCGCGCACCCGGCGCTGCTGGTGCTGCTGCTTGACGGTCACCCGTGGCAGATGGACGCGCATATGTACTTCTTCGTCGCGCTCGCGGCGTTGACCGTGCTGTGCGACTGGCGGCCGCTGCTGCTCGCCGCCGGGCTGATCGTCGTCCATCACCTGCTGCTCCTATACTTGGCGCCCGATTGGGTTTTCTTCGGCGCCACCGGCATCGGCCGGGTGCTGTTCCACGGCGCCGCCGTCGCGATCCAGTGCGCGGCGCTGGGCACGCTGACGGTCAGGCTGCGCCGGCTGGTCGAGCGGCAGGAACTCGCCCGCCGCGAGGCCGATGACGCCGCCGCCGCCGCCGAGTCGGCGCGTGCCGACATAGAGCGCGCCTTCGCCGCCGCGCGCGAGGCGGAGCACCGCGCGCTTGCCGAGACCCGCCGCCGCGAAGACGCCGAGCGGCACGCCGCCGAGTCGCGGCGCGCCGAGATGCTGGCCCTGGCCGACGGCTTCCGCGCCTCCATCGCCGCCACCGTCGACGAGGTCGGGGTGGCGTGCGGCGACCTCGACGGCTCGGCGCAGTCGCTGCTCGGCCTAGCGCGGCGCACCAGCCGCGAGACCGCCGGCAGCGCGACGGCGGTCGAGGAGGCATCGCGCAGCACCGCCGCGCTCGCCGACCGGGTGCAGGAACTCAGCCGCTCAATCGCCGCGATCGCGGGCACGGTCGACAAGCAGGCGCGGCTCAGCGGCGCCGCGCGCGACCTGTCCGGGGTCGGCCGCGAGGCGGTGGAGGCGCTGGTCGGCCGCTCCACCACCGTGACCGGGTTCGCCGATACGATCAGCGGCATCGCCACCCGCACCAACCTCCTCGCCCTCAACGCCACCATCGAGGCGGCGCGTGCGGGCGAGGTGGGACGCGGATTCGCGGTGGTCGCGGGCGAGGTCAAGCAACTCGCCGGTCAGGCGTCCGGCGCCACCGACCGCATCCGGGCGCTGTCGGACGCGATCCTGGCGGGGGCGGCGGACACCCGCGGCGCCCTGGCGGAGATCGCCGACACGCTCGCCACCGTGGTCGGCGCGGCCGAATCGATCCGCGCCGAGGTGACCCGCCAGCAGGGCACCGCCGCCGCGATCGACCGCGCCGCCGCCGCCGCCGCCCACGGCACCACCGCCATGGCCGCCGACTTCGCGGGCGTGGTACGCCTCGCCGGGGATACCGAAATGCTGTCAGACCAGGTAGCGGGCGCCAGCGAACGGGTCACCGCCATCGCCGCCGCGCTCCAGGCGGAAACCGATCGCTTCGTGACCCGGCTCAGCGCGGCTTGAGGTCGGCGGGCACCGCCGGACCGATGCGCGGGGGGCCGGGTGGCCTGCGAGCGCGGGCGACATGCGGCAGGTCTTTCCGGAAGCGGACGTAATCGCCGCGCCACCGGCGCCAGCGTGTGTGATCAGCCTACGCACCACCCGCACCTGCCTTGCGCGCTTCATGATCCATGCCGGGGCTCTGCCGGAAGACGCGCGTGGCTGCGCCTCCCGAACGCGTCGTCAGAACATCTCGTCGAGCATGAGGTGGAAACCCAGTCGTCCCTGGTCCGGCGCGTCGATGCCGTAGGCCGCGAACAACCGCGTCTGCAACGCGGGGTCGAACTCCCCAAGGCAGTTCCACAGGATAGCGAGGTCCTGGTACCGGTCCGCAATCCCGACCCGGCCGTGGTCGATCGTGCCGACGACGTGCCCGTCCTCGATCAGGATGTTGTCCAGCGAATAGTCGCCGTGGGTGACGACGCGGTCGAAGGGCAGCGGGAGCAGCGCCGTCATCGCGTCCCATACCCGTTCGGCGGGCCAGCCCTCGCGCGCCGGGTCGAACTCGTCCTCCTCGACGAGTCCCGCGTCGATGCGCGCGCGGGCTTGGCCGAGGCGCAAGGCAGGCCCCGCATCGAAGGAGCAGTCGCCCGACGGGATCGCGTGAACCGCGCGCAGGTGCGCGGCGAGTGCGTCGACCACCGCGTTCCGCGATCCCGGCTCCTCCTCCAGCAGCTGATGGGCGGTGCGCCCCACCACCGCCGACATGAGCATCCAGGCGCCGTCGCCGTCCAGCACGAACGCCTCGACGCCGGGCACCGGCAGGTGCCGCGCCAGCCAACGGGTGCGCGTCATCTCGTCGACGATCGCGTCGGCGAGCTCGCCCGCACCGTGCTTCAGGTAGAGGTCGGGGCGCCCGGCGGCGTGGAGGCGGTGGACGCTCGCACCCGCCTCCCCCACCGTGTCGCGCGCCCATTGCCGCCCGGCGACCATCGGCGCGAGCGAGGCCGGCACGCCGACCGGGGAGACCGCGACCTCGCGCATCCGCTCAGTCGCCGACGACCGCGCTCTTCAGCTTGGCGAAGAACCCCTTGGACGCGGGGCATTCGTCGCCCGTCTCGGTCTCGCGGAACATCTCCAGCAATTCGCGCTGGCGGGTCGACAGTCTGGTCGGGGTCTCGACCTCGACCTGGATGACGAGGTCACCGTGTCCGCGCCCCTGCAGTACCGGCATCCCCGCGCCGCGCTGGCGCAGCTGCTTGCCCGACTGGATGCCGGCGGGGATCGCGATCTCGTGCAGGCGCCCGTCCACGCCGGGGATGCCAAGCTTGCCGCCCAGCGCCGCGGTGGTGAAGCTGATCGGGGCGCGCGCGAACAGGGTCGTGCCTTCGCGCTCGAACAGCGCGTGACGCTTGACGTGAAGGAAGATGTAGAGGTCGCCCGGCGGGCTGCCCCGCGGCCCGGCCTCGCCCTCGCCCGACAGACGCACGCGGGTGCCCTCGTCGACGCCGGCGGGGACGTTGACGGTGAGCGTCTTGGTCTTCTCCACCCGCCCCTCGCCGCGGCAGTCGGGGCACGGGTCGGCGATCACCTGGCCCGCGCCGTGGCAGACCGGGCAGGCGCGCTCGACCACGAAGAAGCCTTGCTGCGCGCGGACCTTGCCGTGGCCGTTGCACTGGCGACAGGCGTGCGCCGAGGTGCCGGGCTTGGCGCCCGATCCGTGGCAGGTGCCGCACTCGGCCGCGACGTCGACGGTGATCTCGGTGGCCTTGCCGTGGAAGGCCTCCTCCAGCGTGATCTCCATGTCGTAGCGCAGGTCCGCGCCGCGCGCGCGGCCCTGACGCGCGCCGCCACCGCGACCGCCGCCCATGAACTCGCCGAACACGCTCTCGAAGATGTCGGAGAAACCGCCGAAATCCTGCCCGCCGCCGCCGCCCTGCTGAAAGGCGGCATGTCCGTAACGGTCGTAGGCGGCGCGCTTCTGCGGGTCCTTGAGGACGTCGTACGCTTCCGACACCGCCTTGAACTTGGACTCGGAGTCCTTGCACCCGGAATTCTTGTCCGGGTGATACTTCATCGCCAGCTTGCGGTACGACGACTTGATCGTCCCCGCGTCAGCCGTGCGCTCGCATTCGAGCAGCTCGTAATAGTCGATCGTGGTGGTCATCTATCGCCTGCCGAGCCGACCCTTCGAGACGGGACTTCGCCGGCGCTCAGTCCCCCCTCAGGGCAAACGGAGGCTTTTACCCCCACCGTTCGCCCCGAGGGGCCGCTGAGCGAAGCCGAAGCGGCATCTCGAAGGGCATGGGCCATCACTTACGCCTTGTGGCTGTCGTCCACCTCGGAGAACTCGGCGTCGACCACGTCCTCCTTGGGCGCGTCGCCACCATCCTGCGACGGCGACGCGTCGGCCTGCGCCTGCTTCTCGTAGATCGCCTGGCCGAGCTTCATGGCAACTTGCGCGAGCGCCTGCGCCTTCTCGTTCATCTGGTCGGCGTCGCCGCCCTCGACCGCCTTCTTGGCCTCGTCGACCGCGGCCTGGATCTCGGACTTGAGCGTGTCGTCGACCTTGTCGCCATTGTCCGCGAGCTGGCGCTCGGTGGTGTGGATCAGCGATTCGGCGTTGTTCTTCGCCTCGGCACCGGCGCGACGCTTCTTGTCCTCTTCGGCAAACTTCTCGGCGTCCTTGACCATCTGCTCAATGTCGTTGTCCGACAGACCGCCCGACGCCTGGATGCGGATCTGCTGCTCCTTGCCGGTGCCCTTGTCCTTGGCGGACACGTTGACGATGCCGTTGGCGTCGATGTCGAACGTGACCTCGATCTGCGGCACGCCGCGCGGCGCCGGCGGGATGCCGACCAGGTCGAACTGGCCGAGGATCTTGTTGTCCGCGGCCATCTCGCGCTCGCCCTGGAAAACGCGGATCGTTACCGCGCCCTGGTTGTCGTCAGCGGTCGAGTAGGTCTGCGACTTCTTGGTCGGAATGGTCGTGTTGCGGTCGATCATCCGCGTGAACACGCCGCCTAGCGTCTCGATGCCCAGCGACAGCGGCGTCACGTCAAGCAGCAGCACGTCCTTGACGTCGCCCTGCAGCACGCCCGCCTGGATCGCGGCGCCCATCGCGACGACCTCGTCCGGGTTGACGCCGGTGTGCGGGTCCTTGCCGAAGAACGCCTTCACCGCCTCGCGCACCTTGGGCATGCGGGTCATGCCGCCGACCAGCACCACCTCGGCGACCTCGTCGGCCTTCATGCCGGCGTCGGCGAGCGCCTTCTTCATCGGCTCGATGGTGCGCTTGATGAGGTCGTCGACCAGACGCTCCAGGTCGGCGCGGGTGATCGAGCGGACGAGGTGCTTGGGGCCATTCTGATCGGCGGTGATGAAGGGCAGGTTGACCTCGGTCGAGGCGGCCGACGACAGCTCGATCTTGGCCTTCTCGGCGGCTTCCTTGAGCCGCTGGAGCGCCAGCTTGTCCTTGGCAAGGTCGATGCCCTCGTCCTTCTTGAAGCCCTCGGCAAGATATTCGACCAGCTTGTTGTCGAAGTCCTCGCCGCCCAGGAAGGTGTCGCCGTTGGTCGCCTTGACCTCGAACACGCCATCGCCGATCTCCAGGATCGAGACGTCGAAGGTGCCGCCGCCGAGGTCATAGACCGCGATCGTCTTGCCGTCCTGCTTCTCCAGGCCGTAGGCGAGCGCCGCCGCGGTCGGCTCGTTGATGATGCGCAGCACTTCGAGGCCCGCGATCTGGCCCGCGTCCTTGGTCGCCTGGCGCTGCGCGTCGTTGAAGTAGGCGGGAACGGTGATGACCGCCTGGGTGACGGTCTCACCGAGATACGCCTCCGCGGTCTCCTTCATCTTCTGAAGCGTGAAGGCGCTGATCTGCGATGGGCTGTAATCCTTGCCGCCCGCCGACACCCACGCATCGCCGTTCTGCCCGCGCACGATCTTGTACGGGACCAGCTCGGTGTCCTTCTTGGTGATCGGATCGTCGAACCGGCGGCCGATCAGCCGCTTCACCGCGAACACGGTGTTGTCGCCGTTGGTCACCGCCTGGCGCTTGGCCGGCTGGCCGACCAGCCGCTCGCCGTCCTTGGCGAAGGCGACGATCGACGGCGTGGTGCGCGCGCCCTCGGTGTTCTCGATCACCTTGGGCTTGCCGCCCTCCATCACCGAGACGCACGAGTTGGTGGTGCCGAGATCGATGCCGATGACTTTAGCCATGAGTGTATTCTAGCCCCTGACAGAACGAAGTGATGCGAACGGCGACGTCCCGTTACGGCGACGCAACCGTTCGTTGCTGGCGGGATATAGGTGCCTCGTCGCTTGCCGCAAGAAGGCGCGGAACCTATGCCGCGCCGGTGTTTCGCGCGGGAACGGAGAGGCAGATGCGCAAGGTCCTGGACACCGCAGCGGCGCGGAGGATGGCGGCGCTGCTCGCCGCCGCGTTCGCGCCGGCGATGACCCTGATGCTCGCTGCCTGCGGCAGCGGACCGGAGCCGCTGTCGATCGACGGCGCCTGGGTCCGCCTGCCCGCGGTGCCCGGGCGTCCCGCCGCGGCCTATTTCACCATCCACGGCGGCCCCGCGCCTTCGACCCTGATCGCGGTGGGCAGCGATACCGCGATCGTCACCGAGATGCATGAGTCGATGGCCGACGGCATGCGCCCGATCGCCGAGGTCAAGGTCCCCGCGGGCGGGTCGGTCCCCTTCTCCCCGGGCGGCCGTCACGTCATGCTCATCGACCTCAACCGCGGCATCGTCCCCGGCCGCACGGTGGAGCTGACCTTCACCTTCGCCGACGGCACCCGCCTGCTGCGCCGGGCGAAGGCGGTGGCTGCGAATGCGGCGGGGCAGTGAGCCGTCAAGACGGAATGGTGTCGTCCAGTTCGCGAAGGCGAGCTTCGATCACTGGGGTGAGCTGATAGATCGCGGTTGATTCGGCAAGCAGGTGTCTCTCCTCCTGCTTACCGGTGAACGTTCCGAGATACTTTTCGTGATGCCGTTGAAGTGAATCCGCGCGATCGTCTTGCGATTGTTATCGTCCAGCAGGATCGCGCAGTAGGACACCGCATCACGCATGATGGCTCGTCCGGGTGCCACCAAACGGGAAGCAATTGCTTGGACGATGTGGAAACCGGCGATCTCCTCGGCAGTGGTGACGATCCGATTCCCGCCCTCCTGCGGCTCTGCGTCTTCGACTAACGGTGCGGCAGGCGCCGAGGCGTTGAGGGCAGAGGACAAGCGCTCGTTCACGAGGCCGCGCACATAGGCGGCGATCGTTCCCGCCATGATCCGCTGGTGATAGTCTTTCACGGTGGGTGTCAGCTTCCCTTCGCGGTGCCGAGCGACGAACAGCCGGACAAACTCCTCCGATGGTTCCACGAACTCCTTTTCCACCCCGTTGCGGAGCAGCGACTGGATCTTCAGGCTGCCCGCTTCCGCCACGATCTTGTCGACATCGAAGCTCACCTTGGCAAATTTCTCGAGCGTCTTTAGGTCTGTCGGCTCGAGAGCCTCCATACTGACGTTAAAAAACGGACGATCGTCCATCCTATTGAGTTTCTCGACATCAGAGTAGAAGTGGTAGTCGACGCCAATTGTAAGCACCGCTAAGCGCGCATCGATAACGTTGAAGTAACGGAAGAGCTGCGCGGCATGATTGATGTTGAGACCAGCCGACGCCGGTTTACACTCGACTAGGATGGTGACCTAACTGTTTGCCGCTAGCAAGCTGGCATGCCCAAGCGCCGAGAGCACCGGCGTGCAACTAGATAGAACCGAGACGACAATTTGGTTTTGGCGGGGAGATCCATGAGACCTTACGGCTATCCCCCGACGTGCCGCTCGCCGCGCTTCTCCGCCAGCGTCACCTGCCGGTGCCGCTCGGCATAGCCTGCGCGTTGCTCTTCGCTGCGGTCGGCATGGCAGCGCGGGCAGCTCACCCCCTCCGCCCACATCGGCGAGGCGCGATCCGCCGCGGAAACCGGCATCCGGCACGCGCGGCACAACTGGTGGGTGCCCGCCGCCAGCCCGTGGCCGACCGCGACCCGCTCGTCGAACACGAAGCATTCGCCCTGCCAGCGGCTCTCCGCCGCGGGCACCTCCTCCAGATAGCGAAGGATGCCGCCGTCGAGGTGATAGACCTCCCCGTGGCCCCTGGCCTTCAGATAGGCGGTCGCCTTCTCGCAGCGGATGCCGCCGGTGCAGAACATCGCCACCCGCTTGCCCGCCAGCTCGGCGGCATGGGCGTCGGCCCAGGCGGGGAAGTCGCGGAACGACCCGGTGCCGGGATCGACCGCACCCGCGAAGCTGCCGACCGCCACCTCGTACCCGTTGCGCGTATCGACCACCACCGTGTCGGGGTCGTCGACCAGCCTGTTCCACTCGGCCGGTGCCACGCGGATGCCGGCACCGGCGGCGGCGTCGATGCCCGCAACCCCCATGGTCACGATCTCGCGCTTCAGCCTTACCTTGAGCCGGTGGAACGGCATGGCGTCGGCGTCGGCCCACTTCACCGACAGGTGGGCGAACCCCGGCTGGCCGCGGATCGCCGCGACCACCGCCGCCACGCCGCCACGCGGCCCGGCGATCGTCCCGTTCACCCCTTCGGGCGCGAGCAGCAGCGTGCCGCGCACGCCCTCGTTCCGCGCCAGCGCGAGCAGCGCCTCGCGCGTCGCCGCCGGGTCGGCGACGGGCGCGAAGCCGTACAGCGCGGCGATGCGGACCGGCGCGTCAGAGATCGGCCGGATCCCGGAATATGGTGAGCGCCAGCCCCGCCGCCAGCGCCGCGTCACGAGCGGCGGGGTCGCGGGGCAGCGCGAATCGGCGCGCACCGTTGAGGCTGACCATGCCGATCACGCGCCCCGCCTCCTCGAAGCGGTAACCGAGGGGGGTGGCGACGCCGATGCCGAGCGCCGCACCCTCGACCCGGTGTTCGGAGACGAGGTTCAGCCTCCGACCGTCCACCGTCACCGCGCCCGCACGCCGCTCGGCGAGCTGCACCCCGATCGGCCGCGGCTCGCCCAGGATCATGCCCCCGACCGGTCGCCCATCGCGGGTGAAGCGGCAGTCGTAATGAAGAGGCAGCACCGCGGCGACGGTCTCGACCTGCAACCCGCGCCCACCGCTCACGTCGCGGTACTCGGCCTGCCGGGTCCGGCACGCGCCGGCCAGCGTACCCGCGATCCCCGGCCCGGCGATGGTGAAATTCGCCTCCCCGAACCGCTCGGTGCCGCCCAGCGGATGGCCGAACCGATCCTGCTCCTCCGATGCGGTGACGAGACGGCGGCTGAAGTGCCCCTCGGCACCCGTGCTCAGTCGGAATGCCCCGCGCTCACCGCCGCCGATGCCGCTTACCGCCACGGTGTCGGTCGCCGCCGCCATCGCGTCGAACCCCTGCATCCGCGCCACGCTGCATCCGGTAAGCGCCAGCAGCACCGCGCCCGCTACCATCCCCTTCATCATCACTCTCCCTCGTTTCGGGGGCGATCCGACACGCGCGGGGCTGTCGCCGCGCTGAACGCGTCGTTGCAACGCCGTCAGAATGCGTCGAAGTCGATGGGGCCATGCCGGTCGAGCGTCAGCGGCGCCTCCGGCATCGGATATTTGAGTCCGGTGGCGCAGTTGAACAGCACCACCCGCTCCTCCTCGTCGACCTCGCCGGTGCGCAGCGCCTCGCGGTACGCGGCCAGCGTCGCGCCGCCTTCGGGGCAGAGCAGCAGACCGTCCTTCCGCGCGCACTCGTCCACGGCCTTGAGGATCGCCGGGTCGCCGATGCCCAGCGCCTTGCCCCCGCTCTCCCGCACCGCGCGCAGGATCAGGAAGTCGCCGACCGCGCGCGGCACGCGGATGCCCGCGGCGACGGTGTGGGCGTCCTCCCACCGCTCCGCATGCTCCTCGCCCGCCTCGAACGCGCGGACGATGGGCGCGCACCCGCTCGCCTGCACCGCGTACATCCGCGGCCGCTCCGGACCGATCCAGCCGAGCCGCTCCATCTCGTCGAACGCCTTCCACATCCCGATCAGGCCGGTGCCGCCGCCGGTGGGGTAGAAGATCGCGTCGGGCAGCGTCCAGCCGAGCTGCGCGGCGATCTCCAGCCCCATCGTCTTCTTGCCCTCGATCCGGTACGGCTCCTTGAGGGTCGAAAAGTCGAACCAGCGCCCCTCGGCCGCGCCCTTGCCGACGATCGCGCCGCAATCGTCGATCAGGCCGTTGACCCGCCACACCCGCGCGCCCTGCATCGCGATCTCGCGGACGTTCACCTCCGGCGTGTCCTCCGGGCAGAACACCACCGTCTCGATCCCGACCCGCGAACAATAGGCGGCGAGCGCGGCGCCGGCATTGCCGTTGGTCGGCATCGCGATGCGCGTGACCCCCAGCTCCTTCGCCATGGAGACCGCCATCACCAGCCCGCGCGCTTTGAAGCTGCCGGTCGGCAGCCGTCCCTCGTCCTTGACCAGCACGTTGGCCCCGCCCGACTTGGGGATCGCGAGGAGCGGCGTCTCGATCTCGCCGAGCGACACGACATTCTCCGTGCCGCGCACCGGCAGCAGCTCGCGCCACCGCCACATGTCGGTCGGCCGCGCCTCCAGCATCCGCCGCGGCAGGTTCGCCTTCACCGCGTCGAGGTCGTACCGCACCAAGAGCGGCCGCCCCGCCCGCGACAGCCCGTGCAGCGTGTCCGCCTCGTACCGCTCGCCCGTGATCGAGCATTCGAGATGGGTGACGAAGGTCGGCCGGTCGGTGGTGAGGTTGGCGCTCATGGCGCCCGTCATAGTCGCGCATCCCGGCTCGCGCCACTCGATCGAGGCGCGGCCAAGCCAGGCGCGGGCGGGCCGGATGCCGCGCCGCGAGCCCGGGCCGGCAGCCGCGGGATCGATCCGGTGCCCGGCGAGGCGTCGGGGAGAGGGGGCGCGCCGGACACGCTTCGACACGGAACAGCCGCGCGATCGAGCCGGTTCGGCAGCAAACCTTCCGGAGCCTTCAATGACCGACACCGATCCCAGCAACACCGGCCGCCGCACCTTCGTCACCGGCGCCGCGATCGCCTCCGCCGCGGTCGCCGCCGCCCCCGCGGTCGCGCAGGCTACGGCGGACGGCCCCAGGCAGCCGACCACCCCCGCCGCGGCGACCTACCCCAAGCCACCCTTCCCCGTGCAGCGCCAGCCCTGGCCGGGCCTCGCGTCGAAGATGAACCCCCGTCCCGACCATGGCGAGACGAGCTACAAGGGATCAGGCAAGCTCGCCGGCAAGCGCGCGCTCATCACCGGCGGCGATTCGGGGATCGGCCGCGCCGCCGCGATCGCCTACGCCCGTGAAGGCGCCGACGTCGCGATCAACTACCTTCCCGCCGAGGAGCCCGACGCGCGCGAGGTGATCGCGCTGATCCGCGCCGAGGGGCGCCGCGCGGTCGCCATCCCCGGCGACCTCACCGACGAGCGGTTCTGCCGCCGGCTGGTCGAGCAGGCCACGCGCGAGCTCGGCGGGCTTGACATCCTGGTCAACAACGCCGCGCGCCAGCAGACCCGCGCCACCATCGCCGACATCTCGTCGGAGGATTTCGACGCGACGATGAAGACCAACGTCTACGCGCCCTTCTGGCTGACCAAGGCGGCGGCGGCGCGGATGGGCGCGGGTGCGGTGATCGTCAACACCTCGTCCGAACAGGCGGGCGACCCGTCGCCCGACATCGTCGACTACGCGCTGACCCGCGCGGCGGTACTCAACTTCACCAAGTCGATGGCCAAGCAGCTGGCCGCGCGCGGCATCCGCGTCAACGCGGTCGCGCCCGGCCCCTTCTGGACGCCGCTCCAGGTCTCCGGCGGCGCGACGCCCGACAAGCAGCGCAGCTTCGGCGAGACCTCGCCGATGGGCCGCCCCGGCCAGCCGGCGGAGATCGCCGCGCTCTACGTCGCCGCCGCCGACCCGTCGCTCAGCTACTCGACCGGCCAGATTTTCGGCTCGACCGGCGGCAACGGCCAGCCGGCCTGAGTTCGCTCACCCTCCGTTCATACTGAGCTTGTCGAAACACTGTTCTTCTTCGGCCACCGCATCGTCCGCCGGACGAAAAAGAACAGCCCTTCAACAAGCCCGGGACGAACGGGACCGGGGTGCCGTGCGCTGAACCCCTCAATCCGCCTTGCGCGCTACGCCGACCAGCGCCGGGCGCAGCAGCCGGTCCTTGATGGTGTAGCCCGCCTGCATCTCCTGAACGATCGTCCCCGGCGCGGCGTCGGCGCTCGGCACCTCCATCATCGCCTGGTGCTTGTTGGGGTCGAGCGGCTGGCCCATCGCCTCGATCCGGGCGATGCCGTGCCGCCCGAACACGCTCTCGACCTCGCGGCCGGTCGCCTCCAGCCCCGCGACCAGCCCCTTGAACTTGTCGTCGCCGCGCAGCTCCGCGGGGATCGCCTGCAGCGCGCGGGCGACATTGTCCGCCACCGACAGCACGTCGCGCGCGAAGCTGGTCACCGCGTAGGCACGCGCGTCCGCCGTCTCCTTCTCGGCACGGCGGCGGACGTTCTGGGTATCGGCGGCGGCGTAGAGCGCGTTCTGCTTCGCCTCGGCGAGCTGCTGCTCCAGCTCGCCGATCCGCGCGGCCGACCGGTCGTGCTCGGCGACCTCGGGAGCGGCCCCGGCGGTCTCTTCACGCAGGTCGTCCGCGTGGGTGTCGGTGGTGTTCTCGGTCATGCATGTCCCTGTGCAGAAGCGGGGCTCAGCCCATCAGGCGGGCGAGCGTCGCCGCGGTGAAATCCACCATGGGCACGACGCGCGCATAGTTCAACCGCGTCGGCCCGATCACGCCCACCACGCCGACCACCTGCCCGCCGGGACCGCGGAACGGCCGCGCGATCACCGACGATCCGGACAGCGCGAACAGCCGGCTCTCCGCGCCGATGAAGATGCGGGTCGCGTCCCCGGCGCTGGCCGAATCGAGCAGGGAGGCGACCTCCTGCTTGCCCTCGAGGTCGTCGAGGAGGTCGCGCACCCGGTCGAGGTCGGCGGCCGCGGCGGCGTCGATCAGCCGCCCCTGCCCACGCACGATCAGCACCGGGCGGCGCGCCCCGTCCTCGCTCCAGACGGCGAGCCCCTGTTCGACCAGCGCCCGCGCCGCGCCGTCGATGGCGGTGCGCCCCTCGGCCAGCTCGCGCGCCACCCGCGCCCGCGCCTCGGCCAGCGTCAACCCGGCGAGGGTCGCGGACATGTAGTTGCCCGCCTCCACCAGCGCCGCCGGGGTCATGCCGGCGGGCAGCTCGACCACCCGGTTCTCGACCGCGCCGTCCTCGCTGACCAGCACCGCCAAGGCCCGTCCCGGCCCGAGCGGCACGAACCCGATCGATCGCAGCGTCACCTCGCGCTTGGGCACCATCACCAGCCCGGCACAGGCCGACAGCCCGCTGAGCGCGGCGGTGGTCGCGGCCAGCGCCTCCTCGACCGGTCCGGCGGTGCCCGCCTTGACGTTGCGCGCCTGCGCCTCGATCGCGGCACGCTCCTCCGCGGTCGGCTCGTGCGCCTGCATCATGCCGTCGACGAACAGCCTGAGCCCCCGTTCGGTCGGCAGCCGGCCCGCCGAGGTGTGGGGCGCGGCGAGCAGCCCCAGCGCCTCCAGCTCGCCCAGCACCGAGCGGATGGAGGCGGGGGAGAGCCCGATGCCCGACAGCGCCAGCGTCTTGGACCCCACCGGCTGACCGCTGGCGAGATACCCGTCCACCACCGCGCGGAAGATGTCGCGGGCGCGATCGGTCAGCTCGGCGACGGGCGGGGTCGGCATGCGCGCAATCTATGGCCGAACGCGGCGCATCGCCACCCGCCAGTCCGCCGACCCGCTAAGGCCGCGTCTTCACCCACGCGGCGATCGGCAGCGCGTCCGGCGCGCCCCGGAACGCCGTGCGCATGGCCTCGGTCCCGCAGCCGTAGTATAGCGACACGTGCTGCGACGCGCCCGACGGCTCGCTCCAGGTGACGTCCACCGACGGCAAGTCCGACACCATCGGCCCCCCGCACAAGGGCGTACCCATGTGGTAGAGCTTCTCGCCTTCCGCCGGGCGATACGGCTGGAGCGCGGCCTTGAACCGGCGGTACGCCTCCGGGCTCGCGCGGAACTCGCGCGACCCCGCGACGGCGGTGAATCGCTTGCCCTCGAACGTCCCGCGCCCGTCCGGCTGCACCGTCACCACGTAGACCGGGCACGTCCCGAAGCAGGGCGAGGTCTCGTAGCGGATCACCTCCGCCTCGACCGCCACCGGCGCCCCACCCGCCGCGACTTCGCGCCCCGTCGTCGCGCATCCGCCGAGCAGCACCGCCGCACCCGCCGCCGTCATCGCCGCTTTCAACCGCCGCATCACCCTCTCCCATACTGGCGCGCGCCCAACGCGCGGGCTAGGGCATCTGTCCGAATTGACCTTGAGGAGAGTTGAATGCGCCCCAGCGGCCGCAGCCCCGACCAGATGCGCCCGATCTCGATCCAGCCGAACTTCACCCGCCACGCGGAAGGATCGGTGCTGGTCGGGTTCGGCGACACCAAGGTGCTGGTCACGGCATCCGTCGAGGAGCGCGTTCCCCCCTTCCTCCGCGGCAAGGGCGAGGGCTGGGTCACCGCCGAGTACGGCATGCTCCCGCGTGCCACCCACACCCGCGGCAGCCGCGAGGCGGCCAAGGGCAAGCAGTCCGGCCGCACCCAGGAGATCCAGCGGCTGATCGGCCGCTCCCTTCGCGCGGTGTGCGACATGAAGGCGATGGGCGAGCGCCAGATCGTGATCGACTGCGACGTGATCCAGGCCGACGGCGGCACCCGCACCGCCTCCATCTCCGGCGCGTGGGTCGCGCTCCGCCTCGCGGTGAACGGCCTGATGGCGGCCGGCAAGCTGTCGGCCGACCCGATCCGCCAGAAGGTCGCGGCGGTCAGCTGCGGCATCTACCAGGGCACCCCCGTCCTTGATCTCGACTATCCCGAGGACTCGGCGGCGGACGCCGACGCCAACTTCGTGCTCTTGGAGAACGGCCACATCGCCGAGGTCCAGGCGACCGCCGAGCACGCCACCTATGACGAGGAGGCGCTGCTCCGCCTCCTCCGCCTCGCGCGCATCGGCTGCACCGACATCTTCCGCGCGCAGGGGGAAGCGGTGAAATGAGCGGGGAAGGCGAAGAGCCTCAGGCGATCCGCAAGCTCAAGCCCGGCCGGCTGGTGATCGCCAGCCACAACCCGGGCAAGGTCCGCGAGATCGCCGCGCTGCTCGAAGGCCACGGCCTCGACGTGGTGTCGGCGGCCGAGCTCGACCTGCCCGAGCCCGAGGAGACCGGCACCACCTTCGTGATGAACGCCGAGCTGAAGGCGCGCGCCGCCGCCGACCTGTCGGGCCTCCCCGCGCTCGCCGACGACAGCGGGCTGTGCGTCGACGCGCTCGGCGGCGATCCCGGCATTTTCTCGGCGCGCTGGGGCGGCGAGGCCAAGGATTTCGGCCGCGCCATGCGCCTCGTCCAGGAGCGGATGGGGGAGGACGCTCCCCGCGACGCCCATTTCGTCTGCGCCCTCGCGCTCGCCTGGCCGGACGGTCATGTCGAATGGTTCGAGGGCCGGGTCGAGGGCTGCCTGGTCTGGCCGCCGCGGGGCACCAAAGGCTTCGGCTACGACCCGATGTTCGTCGCGTCCGGCCGCACCGAGACGTTCGGCGAGATGGACCAGGACGAGAAGCACCGCATCAGCCACCGCGCCGACGCGTTCGGGCAGCTGGTCGCGGCGGTGTTCTGACTCCCGTCCCGCGGCTCCCGACGGGTCCGGCCCGGCGAACGTCGCGGAAGCCGTTCCGGCCATCGCGGATGCCGGCGAGCCGGCGCGCGCTGCCGCCGTCCTGCCGGGCGAGCACCTACCCAGCAGGGCGAACGTAATCGCGGTTCGGGGCCGACCGGCATTCCGATCGGGATCGAACCCCCACGGCGTCGGCGAGCAGGTCAAAAAAATCGGCCCGGCGCCCGTCCACGCGAGCAGATGATCGGCATACGGGTCCGCGCGGCGAAGCGTCCGCCCTCCGGCCGATGGCATCAGTCATGCGGCTTCCGACGACCCGCACCCGATCCCGCGACGACACCAGGGCGTCCCGGCGTCCGTGACCGGGCATGGCCGCGATCGAGCGTGACGGACGCTTGCCTGCCTCCGCCGCCCACCACTTCACCGTGATCCCGTATGCCGCCCCCGATCGGACGGCGGCTCCGCATGGCCGTCGCGCACCCGCTCCCGCTCGGCCGAGGTCGCGTAGATGGCGGCGCGGTCGAGGTGCATCTTCCGCTCCGCAGGCGTCTCCGCTGTCCGGGCCGCTTCCAGCTCGGCCATCGCCAGTTGCTCGAAATCGGCGGTGTTCGGTTGCTGGGTCACGCGGTCTCCATGCTGGCGCCCGGGGGCGGGGCAAACGCGGCAGCTACGCGGCAGGTGGCCGGATGGATGCCCTCTTTGCCCAACCGCCATCCTGCGCACGGCCGCCACCGGTGCGGCGCGGCCGGCCCGGCCGCAACGCCGTCCTTGAGCCCCCGCCCGATCCGCGCCACAACATGGCCATGCTCGCGCTCCTCCTCCAACTCACCGCCGCCGCTGCCGCCGCGACGGTGCAGCCCGCCCCCTCGCCCAAGCGCCTGCGCGCCGACGTGGAGACGCTGGTGTCGTTCGGCACCCGCCACACCGCCTCCTCGGCGACCGATCCGCGGCGCGGGATCGGTGCCGCGCGCGACTGGACCGCGGCCGAGTTCGCGCGGATCGCCGTCACCTGCGGCGGCTGCCTCCGGGTGGAGCGGATTTCCCGCCGCTTCACCGGCCCCCGCGCGCCCGGCGGGGTGATGGTGGAGGACGTGCTCGGCATCCAGCCGGGACGCGACCCCAATCGCGTCGTGATCATCGGCGCGCACATCGACAGCCGCGTCACCGACGTCATGGACGCGACATCCGACGCGCCGGGCGCCAACGACGACGCCTCGGGCGTGGCGCTGGTGCTGGAGGCGGCGCGCGCGCTGGCCCGGCAGCGATTCGACGCGACGATCGTCTATGCGGTGTTCTCGGGCGAGGAGCAGGGATTGTGGGGCGCGACCCTCCTCGCCGACACCGCGCGGGCACGCGGCTGGGACGTCTCGGCGATGCTTAACAATGACATCGTCGGCAACACGGTCGGCCAGGGCGGCCGACGCGAGGCGGGCTATGTGCGCGTCTTCTCGGAGGGCATCCGCTCTTCCGAAGGCGAGAGCGCGCAGACCGCCCGCCGCGGCGCGGGCGGCGAGGACGACGGGCCCAGCCGCGCCCTCGCCAAGGCGATCGACGGGGTCGCCGGCGCGATCCCCCGCGGGCTCGGCGTGTTCCTCGACCGCCGCCCCGACCGGTTCGGGCGCGGGGGCGACCATGAGCCGTTCCTGAAGCTCGGCTACCCCGCCGTGCGCTTCTCGGTCGCCAACGAGGATTGGGACGCCCAGCACCAGGACCTGCGTCGCGAAGGGGCGACCGTGTTCGGCGACACCGTCGACAAGATGGACTTCGCCTACCTCGCCGGGGTCACCGCCATCAACGTCGCGGCGATCGCCCGCCTCGCCGCGGCGCCCGCGGCACCGGCGACCGCGACGATCGCGGGCGCCCTGTCGCGCGACACGCAGGTGAAATGGACCCCGGTGCCCGGCGCGGCACGCTACCGCGTCTACTGGCGCCGCACCGACCGGCAGGACTGGAGCGACCATCGCGACGTGACCGGCATGGAGACGCTGCTGGTCCAGACCCCGGTCGACGACCATTTCGTCGGCGTCGCCGCGCTGGCGGCGGACGGGTCGGAGAGCTTGGTCACCTTCGCGGGCCGGTGACGAACACGCTCGCTCCGGTCGTCCGCTTTGGCCCATGCAGTTACGACGAGCGGCCTGAATGGTGGAAGCGGGCCGTTCCCATCATCAGGCTTAGCCCATGTTCGTGATCGAAGACGAGTGGCACGCTGAACGGATCGGAGAGTTCACCAGCCGCAAGGAGGCGCATGATAGGCTTCGGGAGCTGGCTGAACTGCCGTGGGACAAACCGCCGAATGTATGTCCCTGCACAAGCTGGCGAACCTGCGGACGGCGTTACTACGTGATCGAGTTCGATGCCTCGGCTGAGCCGTGGAGGAGCCTCGGCGGCGAGCCAGTGCTTGAGGTATCCGCAGTCCGGACCGCATGGCTATCTGGATCGTCAGCGCCAGGACGCTGAATGTCCGTGCCTGGCCCTCAGCACGCTTTCGCGTTGCTCCCTAGAAGGCCCGCTCGCCGACCACGTTGCCCGCGGGCGCATAGCGGCACACCAGATAATCGTCCCGCGCGTTGCTGGCGATCGCGCACCCGACCCGCGTCGTCCCGCGCCAGACGATCTGCGAATAATGCGCCACGTCCTCCCACTTGCCCGTGCGGCTGAAGTTGGGGGTGATGCCGTTGACGAAGTCGCGTCGCTCGTCGATCCAGTGGTCGATCATCTCGGCGTAGGCATAGGCGCCGCGCGTGCCCGTCCACAGGTTCTCGCCCTGCCGCGTCGGACCGCCGACCGGTTGGTCGGCATGGGCGAAGCGCCGCGACCGCGCCATCTCGCCGGCATAGGCGCGCGCGCTCGCGACCAGCGCCTGGTCCCAGGCGAGCGGCGGCAACCCCACCGCAGCCCGCGCCGCGTCATGCCCTTCGATCATGGCGCGGCGGAGCAGCGCATCGCCCCGCGCCGCCGGTGCGGCGGAGACGCGCGGCTCGACCACCCGCTCGGGCCCGGACGGCTGCGCGCAGCCCGCCAGCAGGGCGACCAGGGCGAGCGGACGGTGGCGCTTGGGGATCATCGCCGCCATATCGGCACCGGCATGACCTCCGACAACCTAGCCCTGTACGTCCACTGGCCGTTCTGCGTCTCCAAATGCCCTTATTGCGACTTCAACAGCCATGTGCGCGCAGCCGTCGACCAGGACGCGTGGGCGGCGGCGATGCTCGCCGACCTCGACCACGAGGCGGCGCTGCTCCCGGGGCGGCGACTGTCCTCGATATTCTTTGGCGGCGGCACCCCGTCGCTGATGCCGCCCGCAACCGTCGCCGCGATCCTCGACCGGGCCGAGCGGCGCTGGGGCTTCGCGCCCGGCATCGAGATCACGCTGGAGGCGAACCCGTCTTCGGTGGAGGCGGCGCGCTTCGCCGACCTCGCCGCCGCCGGGGTCAACCGCGTCTCGCTCGGCCTCCAGGCGCTCGACGACGCGGACCTCGCCTTTCTCGGCCGCGCGCACGGGGCGGCGGAAGGGCTCGCCGCGCTCGACGTCGCGCAGGGCGTGTTCGCGCGGGTCAACGCTGACTTCATCTACGCGCTTCCCGGCCAGCGGCTCGCCGACTGGGAGACGACCCTCACCCGCGTGCTGGCGCTCGGCACCGGCCACCTGTCGCTCTACCAGCTGACGATCGAGCCCGGCACCCGCTTCCAGACCGAGGCCGCCGCCGGACGCCTGCGGGTTCCCGACGGCGACGCCGCCGCCGACCTGTTCGAGGCTACCCGCGCGCTGGCCGCCGCCGCCGGCCTCCCCGCCTACGAGACCTCCAACCACGCCCTTCCCGGCGAGGAGAGCCGCCACAACCTCACCTATTGGCGCTACGGCGACTATGCCGGGGTCGGCCCCGGTGCCCACGGCCGTCGCGGCGGGCTCGCCACCGTACGCCACAGGAAGCCGGAGAACTGGCTGGCGGCGGTGGCGCGCAACCGCCACGGCCTCCAGGTCGAGGAACCGCTCGCCCCCGCCACCCGTGCGACGGAGGCGCTGGTCATGGGCCTGCGCCTCGTCGAGGGGGTCGATCTCGCCCGCATCGGCCGGCTCGGCGGCGGGGAAGCGCCGGTGGACGACCGCGCCATCGCCCGCCTGGCCGCGCAAGGCCTCGTCGCGCGCGACGGCGACCGCCTGCGCGTCACCGAGGCGGGCGCGTTGCTCCTGGACGCGATCCTGGTCGAGGTGGTGCGTGAGGTGTTGGTCGCCTGATCGGCGCGTTCGGGGTTGAAGCGCGGCCGGCTCGCGCCGATCTCGCTCCACGGGACGAAGCCTACCTTGTTGCCGTCACCCCGGCGAAGAGGGGGGTCCATGGCTGGCGGTCGCCGCTGGATGGAGACATGGGTTTCCCGAATACGCCGGCTTGGCCGATAGGACCCGTCGGGAACCGCCCTAGCGCCCGAAACCCGCGGGCGCCGGCGATACGGTGACGGTGGTGCCGCCGCGCACCTCCTGCACCTCCAGCGCTCGCTCGGCGACCCCGTCGCGGCCGAAGCGGAACGCCCCGTCGATCCCCGCGAACCCGTCGCCGTCGCGCAGCCGCACCTCGGGGAACCCGTTCCCCACCCGCCAGTCGCGCGCAATCCTGACGGTCAGCAGCACCGCGTCGTAACCCAGGCTCGACAGCCGGTACGGCGCCGCGCCGTAGCGCGCGCGGTACTTGGCGGCGTATTGGCGGTAGAGGGTGTCGGATACGCTCGCGAACCAGGCGCCGTTCAGGGCGGTGCGCGCGCCGATCCCGGCTTCCGAGTTCCACAGCTCGGTGCCGAGCAGCCGGGTCGACGCGCCCGCGCCGCGCTTCACCAGCGGCGCCGCGGCGGCGGCGGCGGCGCCGCCGTCGGCGATCAGCACCGCGCCGTACGGTGCCTTGGCGTTCAGCCTCGCCACTGCCGCGGCCACCGTGCCCGGCGTGCGGGCATAGGTCTGGAGGGAGACCACCTGCCCGCCCGCGCCCTCGACGCTGCGCAGGAAGGCGGTGGAGGCACGCTCGCCGTAGAGCCCGTTGGGCACCAGTCCCGCGAAGCTCGCCACCCCGCGCCCGCGGGCGAAGGCGACCACCCGCTCGATCGACTGGGCGGGGGCGTAGCCCATCAGAAAGGTACCGTCCGCCGCCGCCCCGGCGTCGTTGGAGAAGGCGATAACCGGCACCCGGGCGGCGCGCGCCAGCGGGCTCACCGCGCGCACGTCCTCGGCGAGGAGCGGCCCCAGGATCAGCCGCGCGCCCTCCGCGATCGCCCGCTGCGCCGCCACGCCCGCGCCCGACGCGGTGTCGTAGGTGGTGACCCGCACGGTGGTGCTGCCGGTATCGAGCAGCGCCAGCTGGGTGGCGTTGGCGATCGACCGCCCGACCCCGGCATTGGCGCCGGACAAGGGCACCAGGAGCGCCACCCGGTGCCGCTCCGCGTCGCGCGGGATGCCCGCGTCCACCGCCGGCTCGGCGGCCGGGGCGGGCCGGGTGGCGGCGGGGCGCGCCGGCGGCGGCGGCTCCACCCCGCGCGGCACCACCGTCTGGCACGCGGCGAGCAGCCCCGCGAGCGCCCCCGTCCAGACGTACTTCGCCCATCGCATGGCGCGCGGTTGCCCGCGGACGGCAAGGTCTGGCATTGGGCGCTCCCGTGAACCCGTTGGAACCCGGCCTTTACATCGTCGCGACGCCGATCGGCAATCTCGGCGACCTTTCCCCCCGCGCCGCCGACGTGCTGGCCCGCGCCGACGTCGTCGCCGTGGAGGACAGCCGCGTCACCGCCGGGCTGCTGCGCCACATCGGCGCGAAGCGGCCGATGGTCCCGTATCACGACCACAATGCGGAAGGGGTCCGCCCCGGCCTGGTCGCGCGCATGGCTGGCGAGGCGGTGGCGCTGGTGTCCGACGCGGGCACGCCGCTGATCTCCGACCCCGGCTACAAGCTGGTCCGCGACGCCCGCGCCGCGGGTCATGCCGTGGTGACGGTGCCCGGCCCCTGCGCCGCGGTCGCCGCGCTGACGCTGGCGGGCCTGCCGACCGACCGCTTCCTGTTCACCGGCTTCCTGCCGTCCAAGGAGAAGGCGCGGGCCGACGCCATCGCCGAGATCGCGGGCGTGCGCGCGACGCTGGTCCTTTACGAATCAGGCCCTCGCCTCGCCGCCTGCCTGCGGGCGCTGGGCGACGGGCTCGGCGACCGCGACGCGGCGGTGACGCGCGAGATCACCAAGCGCTTCGAGGAGGCGGTGACCGGCAGCCTGTCGCAACTCGCCGCGCGCTACGCCGACGCCCCGCCCAAGGGCGAGATCGTGATCGTCGTCGCCCCGCCCGGCGAGCCTGCGCCCGCATCCCAGGCCGACGCAGACGCCGCCCTGGCAGAGGCGCTCACCCGCCTCCCCGCGGGCCGCGCCGCCAGCGAGGTCGCGGGCGCGCTCGGCCTCGACCGCCGGGGCCTCTACGCGCGCGCGCTGGCCATGAAGGCGGACGGCTGACCCCGGCCGGGCGCCATCCTCACATCCGGAAGCGGACGGTGCCGCCGATCGTCCGCGGGTCGCTGGGGTTGCCCAGGATCAGCCCCGAATTGCCCGCCTGCACCGTCAGGTTCTGGATATAGTCGGCGTCCCGCAGGTTGCGCGCCCAGACGATCAGCTCCAGCCCGTCGGCGAAGCGGTAGCCGATATTGGCGTTGGTCAGGTTGTAGCCGCGGATATAGGTAAACCGCGACAGGCTGGGATCGCCGTTGAAGCCGCTGCGCGACGCGGTATCGACGTGGACGAAGGCCTCGCCGCGACCGACCGGCCGGCTCCAGTCCAGCCCGGCGGTCAGCGCGAAGCGCGGCAGGGAGGCGAGCCGCCGACCGGTCAGGCTGCACCGCGTGGTCGCCGCGGTCTGCACCTCCAGCGGGCACGGCCCGGCCGGATAGTCGCTGTACTCGCCATCGGCATAGGCGGCGTTGGCGCGCGCGCTCAGCCCCGGCAGAATGACGGCGGCGACCTCCGCCTCGATCCCCTTCACCGTCACTTCCGGGATGTTGGACAGGTAGCCGCGCAGTTGCACCGTCTGGGTCAGCGAATTCTCGACCACCGTCGCCTGGAAGTCGCGCACCCGGGTGTAGAAGCCGTCGACGTTCACGGTCAGCCGCCGGCCCAGCAGCGTGTTCTTGACGCCGACCTCCCAGGTCTCGTTGCGCTCCGGCCGCACCACGGCGGTGGCGAGCACCGGCTGGTTGGCGTTGTCGAGCGGCAGGCCGGACATGTTGATCCCGCCCGACTTGAACCCGCGCGCATAGCTCGCATAGGCCAGCACCGCGTCGCTCGCCCGCCACGCGACGTTGCCGCGCCCCGACAGGCTGCCGTCGCTGTCGTGCGCCTGGTAGGCTTGCGGCCGCAGCACGCCCAGCCGCGCGTTGACGAGCGCGGCGCTGGTCGTCGCGGGCCCGCCCGACACGGTGGTGGCGTAGTAGCCATCCTTATCCTCCTGCGTGTAGCGGAGGCCGATGGTCGCGGTCAGCCGGGGCACGATCCGCCAGTTGACCTCGCCGAACCCGGCGAAGCTGCGGCTGCGGAAATCGGTCCGCCCGTCCTGGCCGTAGCCGTCGAGCAGGTTGGACGGCACCGCCGTCACCACCTGGTTGGGCGCGGTACCGGTCGTCACGCTGGTGCCGATCAGGTAGCGCGCCGCCGCCGGGCCGTAGATGCTGATCGGACGCCCGACCAGCCGCTGCCGGAAGCCGTACAGCCCGACCACGTAGGACAGCGGCCCGGTGCCGTTCGACGCCAGCCGCAGCTCCTGGCTGTACTGATCCTGCCGCGACGGGATGTGCTGCGACAGCTGGACGGGCAGCCCGGTATAGTCGCGGTCGTTCTCCGCGTCCCAGTTCCAGAACCGCCACGCGCCGACCGAGGTCAGCGTCGCGAAACCGAGGTTCCAGTCGGTGATCGCGCTGACCCCGCCCTCGTTGGTGTCGACGCCCAGCGGCCCGTCGATGTCGGTGACGCGGTCGTACGGGTTCGTGCTGGCGGGCGCGTAGCCGAACTGCGCGGCCAGACCGGCGGGGCCGCCGAACTGCCGGTTCGCCGTGCGCAGGCTGGTGCCGGTCCTGAGATACACCTGCCCGCAGCAATAGGCCTCGAAATCGGTGAAGTCGGCGATGACGCGCATCCGGATGGTGTCACCGGGCCGGAACAACAGCTGCCCGCGCACCGCCTGGGTGCCCAGCGCGTTGGTGTCGCGCCCGGTGCGGATGTTGCGGATCACCCCGTCGCGACGCGTCGCCACCCCCGATAACCGATAGGCGATCGTGTCGCTGACCGGCCCGGACACCCAGCCCTTGGCCTGCACGAAGTCGTAGCCGCCGTAGGACAGCTCGGCGAACCCCTCGTGGGTGAAGGTCGGCGCGCGCGAGGTGACGTTGAGCGCGCCGGCGGTGGTGTTCTTGCCGAACAGCGTCCCTTGCGGGCCGCGCAGTTCCTCGACCTGCTCGATGTCGGCGAAGTCGAACGCCGCCGTGGCGGGACGGGCGTGGTAGACCTGGTCCCCGTAGAAGCCGACGCCCGGCTCCAGCCCGTCGTTCGCCTGGCTGACCGCGACCACGCTCGACCCCAGCCCGCGGATGGTGAAGGCGGTGTTGCGGGGGTTGGCCGAGCTGTAGTTGAGGCTGGGGATCAGCGTCGTCAGCCCCTGCGTGTTGACCGTGTAGCTCCGGTCCAGCAGGTCGCCGCCGACCACCGACAGCGCCGCCGGCACATCCTGGGCGTTCTCCGCCCGCCGACGCGCGGTGACGACCACGTCGGGCAAGCCATTCCCCGGTCGTTCCGCCGCGGCGGCGTCCGTCGCCGCGTCGGCGTCGATGCCGCCCGCGGCCGCCGGCCCCGTCTGGGCGGCCGCGGGGGCGCCGATCACGGCGGGCATGGCCACGGCGCAAAGCAACAGCGCGAGACGCGTCGACATCATTGAACCCTTTCTTCGCGGTCGCCGCCGCATTGTGTCCGCTCGTATATAGGGACTGTATCCAGCCGTATATACAGATCGGCGAGCCTCGAGCGCGGCCCCGCCGTCGCCGGGTGGGCTGCTGCGTCCCGACCATCCACCATGGCGCGAACCGGGGAACAGGGCGCCTGTTCGCTGATCGTCCCCGAGCCGGCGGCGCGGGTCGCCACCGATCGGACCCGCCGCGGGCGTGACGTGCCGCACGCCCATTGCCCGCCTCGCGCGCTATGGTGCCTGCGCAGGCTCCCCTGCGCTGATCAGCGCGGTCGCCGCGCCGGCCGGGCGGCTTCGTCTATGCGCCCTCCGCCACCGGGCAGTCGCGCAGGTGGGTGCGCAGGCGCGCATAGGCCGGATGATCGGCGAGCCGCGCCGCCTCGCGCTCCATTTCGCGATAGGCGTCCAAAACCGCCCCGCCGGCGGGCGTGACCCGGGCGCCGCGCTCGCGCCCGCCGCCCTTCAGCGTCTCGACCAGCGCCGGCGCGAAACAGCGGTTCATCTCGTCGACCAGCAGCCAGGCCCGGCGATAGCTCATGCCCAGCGCCTGCGCGGCGGCGGTGATCGAGCCGTGGGTCGCGATGGCGGCGAGCAGGTCGGCCTTCCCCGGGCCGAGCGCGAGCGCGTCGCCGCACGCCACCTGCAGCTTGAGCCTGAGCGACCCGACCTTCATCCCGCATTCCCGCGATGGTGGCGGAGGCTGCCGTGCACGCCGATCCTCATGCGGTCCCCTTCGTGGCGGTGCGGCCACCGCGCGTCGCCGTCCCATAACCCGCCACCGCCCGCGCGCGCTACGGTCTCGATCGTGCCCGGTCGTCGACCGACCGCGACCTGCCCGCATCGCGCTTGCCCGCGCGCGGTCGCCGCACCACAGTCGCGATATGCGCCCTTCCCCCACCCGCACCGCCGAGACGCGTCGCCGTGCCGAGAGCGCCGGCCGCCGGGCCGAACGGCTGGCGGGGTGGTGGCTCCGGCTCAAGGGCTGGCGCATCCTCGACCGGCGGGTCCGCACGCCCGCAGGCGAGGTCGACCTGGTCGCGCGCCGCGGCAATCTCGTCGCTTTCGTGGAGGTCAAGGCCCGCGCCACCGCCGCCGACCTCGACCATGCGATCGACGAGCGGCGGCTCGCCCGGGTCGCGGCGGCGGCGGAGGTGCTGATGCCCCGCTATGCCGGTCCCGACGACGACATCCGCGTCGACGTGCTCCTGCTCGCTCCCGGCACCCGCCCCCGCCATATCGAGAATGCGTGGATCGGGCAGTAGCCGGGCGCACGCGCGCCGCACGCCACGCCTGCAAGCGCGACCGGCTTCGTGGAACAGGAGGTTCGGCGACGCGGCTTCGCATGGACTTGCCCCGCGCTTCGCGCCTAGGCAACAGCCACCCACCGCCCCTCCCGGCGCGGCGGACCCCGGAACAAGTCGGGGGCGACGAAGTAGGACACGCATGACCCAGCCGCTCACCGTCGCCGTCCAGATGGACCCGCTCGCCGGCCTCGCCATCGCGGGCGATTCCACCTTCGCGCTGATGCTTTCCGCCCAGGCGCGCGGGCACCGGCTGTTCCATTACCTGGCGGAGGACCTCAACTACTCGGCGGGCCGGGTGTGGGCGCGCGCGCATCCGGTCACCGTGCAGCGGGTCGAGGGCGATCATTTCGCGTTCGGTGACGCGGTCGCGCTCGATCTCGGCGAGGAGGCGGACGTGGTGCTGATGCGCCAGGACCCGCCCTTCGACCTCGGCTACATCACCGCCGCGCACCTGCTCGAACGCATCGCCGACCGCACGCTGGTGGTGAACGACCCCGCCAGCGTCCGCGACGCGCCCGAGAAGGTGTTCGTCCTCGACTATCCGCAGTTCATGCCGCCGACGCTGGTCACCCGGTCGCTCGACGAGGCGCGGACGTTCCTCGCCGAGCACGGCGACATCGTGGTCAAGCCGCTCCACGGCAACGGCGGCAAGGCGATCTTCCGGGTCGGCAGCGACAGCGCCAACCTGTCGGCGCTGATGGAGGTGTTCAACAACACCTGGCGCGAGCCGCACATGGTGCAGGCCTTCCTGCCCGCGGTGGCGGCGGGCGACAAGCGCATCGTGCTGGTCGACGGCGAGGTCGCGGGCGCGATCAACCGCCTTCCCGGCGCGGGCGAGATCCGCTCCAACCTGGCGGTCGGCGGCTCGGCCGAGAAGACCGGGCTGACTGCCCGCGAGCGCGAGATCTGCGCCGTGCTCGGGCCGGAGTTGAAGCGTCGCGGTCTCCTGTTCGTCGGCATCGACGTGATCGGCGGCGAGTGGCTGACCGAGATCAACGTCACCTCCCCCACCGGCATCGTCGCGATCGAGCGGTTCGACGGGACGGACGTGGCGGGCATGATCTGGGACGCGATCGAAGCGAAGTGCGCACGCGCATAGCACCCGCGATGCGCGAGACGCACGAGCCCGGCCGGCTGGCGACGGAGCCGCCCCGTCCGACCGCGGGTCCCCGCACAGTGATACTTCGCAGGGTACCCCGATCGTCACGACGCGGCTTCGCCGCGGTGCCGGCGCCACGATGACCGTCGATCGCGACTCGCCGCGGCGAAGCCGCTTCGTCGGTCGGGTCGGCTCCGCCGCCCGCCGGCCGGGCTTGTCCCGCACGCGTGTGCGCGTGCAGTGACAAGCCTTATCCTCGACCTCATCGCGCGGGGCGGCTACCTCGGCATCTTCCTCCTGATGGCGCTGGAGAACGTGTTCCCGCCGATCCCGTCGGAGGTCATCATGGGGCTGGGCGGCATGGCGGTGGCGCGCGGCGACATGGCGGTGGTGCCGCTGATCCTGTGGGCGACCGCGGGCACCACCGCGGGCAATTACTGGTGGTACTGGGTCGGCCGCCGCGTCGGCTACGAGCGTTTCCGCCCGTTCATCGAGCGCCACGGCCGCTGGCTGACCCTCGACTGGGAGGATGTGGAGAAGCTCCACCGCTTCTTCGTGCGCCGGGGCGGCTCCGTCGTGTTCGTGTTCCGCTTCCTGCCCACGTTCCGCACCATGGTGTCGCTGCCGGCGGGGATGACGCGGATGCCGCTGCCGCGCTTCCTGGTCTGGACCTTCGCGGGCAGTGCGATCTGGAACACGGTGCTCGCCTATGCGGGCATCCTGCTCGGCCGCCGGTTCGTGGCGCTGGGCGACTATGTCGGCCCGGCGGCGATCGCGCTGACCGTGGCGATGGTCGCGGCCTATCTCTACCGGGTGGCGACGTGGCGCCCGCGCCCTTGAAATCGCGCCCGGCGCCCGCCAATCAGGCGCAATGACCGCAAAGCCAGGCTTCCCGTCCAAGCAACGTCAGCTCGCCGGGCTCCAGGTCTCGCGCAGGCTGGAGGCGACCGCGGGGGTGGTGAAGGCGCCTACCGAGCTGGCGCAGTTCTACTACCGCCCGGGCTTTCTCGACGACGCGACCTGCGAGCGACTGGTCGCCACGATCGACGCGGGCTCGCGCCCCTCCACCCTCCTCACCGACAAGAGCCCGCAGGGGTTCCGCACCTCGTCGAGCTGCGACATGGACCGCAACGCCCCCGAGGTCGCCGCCATCGACCGCGGCATCGCCGCGTTCCTGGGGATCGACCCCGCCAACGGCGAGACCATGCAGGGCCAGCGCTACCAGCCCGGCCAGCAGTTCCGCGCCCACCACGACTGGTTCCACGAGGGCGAGAGCTATTGGGCGCGGATGAAGGCGCAAGGGGGCCAGCGCACCTGGACCGCGATGATCTACCTCAACGACGTCGAGGAGGGCGGCGCCACCTGGTTCCCCCAGGCGGGGATCAAGGTCGCGCCCGCCAAGGGCCTGCTCCTCGCCTGGAACAACATGCTCCCCGACGGCAGCCCCAACCTCGCCACGCTGCACGAGGGCATGCCGGTGATCGAGGGCACCAAGTACATCGTCACCAAGTGGTTCCGCGAGGGCGCCTGGGGCCATCCGGCCTGAGCCGTCTGCGATAACGCGCGGAAAGGCGCGTTCACCATGGTGCCGGCCCGCTCCCCGCCCGACCGCCCACCGCCTATCTCCGGCAGGAGGTCGGGCGGGAAGCGAGCCGGCACCGCCACGGGCGCACCGATACCCCCGGCCTTGCGCGAACCGGCGCGCGCGGTTATCTCGCCCGGCAATCCCACCATCGTGGACCCCCCGCCCACGCCGTCCCGCCGGGGCGGCGGGCGAGGCTCCACATCCGAAGAGGCGCCGCCCATGGCCAGGACCACCCCCTTAGAGTTCCTGAACCAGGTCAAGACCGAGACCAGGAAGGTCGCCTGGCCGACCCGGCGCGAAACGGTGATGACCGCGGTGATGGTGGTCATCATGACCACGATCCTCGCCGTCTTCTTCCTCGGGGTGGACAGCTTCTTCAACCTCCTGGTTCAGCAGCTCCTGAAGCTGGCCAAGTAACCGAACAGTTTCTGAGGCACCGCACACATGGCACGCTGGTACATCATCCACGCCTATTCGGGTTTCGAGGGCAAGGTCCGCGACGCGATCATGGCGGAGGCGACGCGCCTCGGCCTCGACCGGCTGGTGGAGCAGATCGAGGTCCCGACCGAGACGGTGACGGAGGCGCGCCGCGGCAAGAAGATCGCGGTGGAGCGCAAGTTCATGCCCGGCTACGTCCTCGCCAAGCTGGAGATGAACGACCAGGTCTACCACCTCGTCAAGAACACCCCCAAGGTGACCGGCTTCCTCGGCCCCAACGGCAAGCCGCAGGCGGTGAGCGAGTCGGAAGCCGCGCGCATGCTCCACACCAAGGACGAGGCCGCCGCCGCCGCGCCCAAGCAGAAGGTCAAGATCGACTACGAGATCGGCGACGCGGTCAAGGTGCTGGAAGGCCCGTTCGCGAGCTTCAACGGCACGGTCGAGGAACTCGATTTCGATCGGTCGCGGGTCAAGGTTTCGGTTTCGATCTTCGGGCGTGCGACGCCGGTGGAGCTGGAGTTCGAGCAGGTTGAACGAAGCAAGTAAGGCGCAGCTCGCACGCGCGTAGCGAAGCTACGCGCGAGACGGCGAAGACCGGCCGGCGGGTCGCGCAAGCGAGCCCGTCCGACGTGAGGCGCGGGATTTACTCCCGCGCTTTCTTTCTAACTTTTGCGCACAACGATTGAAAAGTTAGTCGCTCACACCTTGAAAGGCAACGGCGACCTAGAAGAGCAACGACGCCAAGAGCGCCAGCATCAAACCGCGGATCATCAAGGCTGCGAACCGCCGCAGCTCGCCAGACGACAGCCGCGATGGTGCACCTGTTGACGCCTCTTCGGTCGTCTGATTGACATGAACGCTTGATGGTGTACATTCGAGCGGCTTACGCGTTCAGACCGTTTTACGGTTGGTCTGGTGTTTCGCCGGATCGTACATTATTGGCTAAATCTGTGCGCCCCAAACGGACGAAACATTCGCCCGCCAAAGGCCGCTCCGCTCGGTCGAATGCTTCGTCCGTTTGGGGCTTAGGTAAGCGACCCGGATGCTAACTTCGTTCCATGATAACGTGGATGTAGCTAGCGTCCGGGTTTACCCGCCGAAGAAATATGTGCTCCTATGCGGCGGCGAGGTGTCGAGCATTTTGGATGCCGTTCCCAGGTCACTTCGCGACGCCTTCCTGATTGGGGGCGGCGTTTCGATGCTCAAAGGCATTGAGTTTCTTCAAGTCGAAGAAGTACAGGAGTTTTTTGATAAAGACTCTCCATACAAGGATCTTGTAAAGTTTGAGAAGGATCTAGCACAGATATGTGAGCTTGTGATTCTGTTCTCCGAGAGTCCTGGAAGCTTTGTTGAACTAGGCACCTTTGCTGCCACCGAGGAGGTGGCCGAAAAGCTTCTCGTTATCATACAAAGTAAGTATCTCACGAAGTCGAGCTTTATATCGAAGGGCCCGGCGCTCACACTGCGGCGAGATCATCCGGATTCAGTATATACTTTTGCTGATATAACAATCGGAATGAGAACAGGCGCCTTCTCCGAGGTTGACTGCGCCGCTCTTGTAGCCAGACTAGGCGATCCTATTACCGCTCGTTTAAAAGAGGTTGAAAGTAGAACGACGTTCAATGGCGATCGTTTCAGCCACTTGTGCAAGTTGTATGTGGGCCTTCTTAGAGAAGCGTACTCACTTAAAGATGACGAACTATGCCTGCTCTTATCAGAGTTCGGCACGGATGTGGATGAGACGATGCTCGACCGAATAGCCTTCTGCTGCTCGGTTTTAAAATGGGCGTCGAGTACCACGTCGGGGTTTGACCGAGTACACTTCGCGCGGTCCGACTTAAATGAGGCAGCCAAGTTTACCTTCAATGGAAGCTTAAAGGATAAAATCCGGCGTAGGGCAGAGTTTCGTAAATTCTGGGAGGATCGCGATCCTGATCGGGTGGCAGCCGTGGATCAGGAGCTACTATGAGAAGTGCACTTACTGATCTCCTGATCCGCGAACTGCGAATCAGCGAGCGCGAACTATCCGCTCTTATTTCGTCGGCTCCAGATAGGTACAAGGTTTACACCATACCAAAAAGGACTGGCGGACTAAGAGAAATAGCTCACCCGGCCTTCGAACTTAAGGTCGCTCAACGCGCAATCGTAAAAGGCATTCTGCATAATCTGCCTGTTCACTCCTGCGCCACGGCCTATCGTCGTGGTTCATCCATTCGACAGAACGCCGAGCGCCATGCACACAATCGTGCTATATTGAAGTACGACTTCAAGGACTTCTTCCCGTCGATCACAGAGAAGGCTTGGCTTGCATATTGCCAAGCTCGCGATCTGATGGATCGGGCGGACGCGATCGCTGCTGGTCGACTACTTTTTAGACGCCCAAAGGGCGGACGGATTCTACGCCTGTCGATTGGCGCGCCTTCTTCGCCGATCCTCAGTAACATACTATTGAATGATTTTGATCGTGAGGTTCACGAGCGCGTATCCGCTCACAAGATCATATACACAAGATATGCAGACGATATGACCTTCTCGGCAGAGAGAACTTGGAATTTGCGCGAGGTCGATAGAGTACTAAGGTCAGTAATAAGCTCCTTGGGCACCCCCCGCCTTGTGATAAATGGCGCCAAAACGGTGCTGGCCACTCCAAAGTATCATCGACAAGTCACTGGATTGGTAATTACGCTGGACGGACGTGTCTCGTTAGGTCGCGATCGAAAGAGGCTAATCCGGTCGCGCGTGCACCACTTCCTGACTGGCAGGCTTAGCCGCGACCAACAAGCTAATCTAGCGGGTGTACTTGCGTTTGCTAAGGACGTGGAGCCGGAATTTTATACACGGCTTGAACGGGTTTACGGACGCGACAATATCGAGGCCATTAAATATGCCGTGCGAGGCTACACGCGCGAATAGTGGATAAGCCGACTAGGGCTCTAGTCTCACTCGCCCATCCCCAAGGCGCCAGCCCCAAACAACGCCACGTCGGGATCATACACCCCTGCCCCCTCCCCCGCCGTCACGCTCCGTGCCTTCGACCAGCCCGTCACCTGCGCCAGGTCGGGCATGTTGACGGTGAGCCAGTCCGTGATCAACGGCTCGCCCCGTTCGGCGCGCGCCGCCTCGGCGACCGCGAACGCCTCGCGCTTCCGCCGCTGGCCTTCCTTGTACATCTCGGCGAGGCGAAAGCTCCACGCCTCCCGCGACTCGCCGCGGCGGCGCTTCAGGTGCGGCGGCTCGGACAGGAGCCGCGTCTCCTTCTGGTGGAGGTAGAGGAGCTGGAGCGCCTGGCCGGCGGTCATCGGCGGGATCGCCGGCGGCTCGTAGCGCCGCCACGTGTCGTCGGTGTGAGCGTCGGGCCGGAAGCCGGCGAGCAGCGCCATCTCGATCCGTTCGTACCCCCGCCGCCAGCGCGGCGCGCATCACGCGTGCGAAGCACAAAGTCCGGTGGTGGTGGTGGCGGTGGCGGCCGACGGCGTGGTGTTGGCGGCCGCCGACAGGGCGAGGAGGAACGCCCGCTCGCACGCCTGATTATGGACAGCCATGGCGGGAGTGAGCGGAGCGGGTATGTTGCCGCTCTGCTTCACCGCTTCTCAAACCTTGCAACCGGTCAGGCGGGCTCGGCGAGGACCAGCAGCGAGTGGCCGCCCAGCAGCCGCTGCCCCCAGGCGGGGCTGACCGCGTGCAACGCGCGGTCGGGCAGCCGCCTCAGCCTGCGCTTCCACCCCACGGGCGCGGGCTGCATCACCGCGTGGGTCAGCCGCTGGTCGAGGATGCGGTAGCCGCTGTCCTCGATCGAGGCGCGCGCGGTCTCGGGCGTGTAGTAATGGAGGTGGCCGACCGTCGCGCGGCGATGCATCGGCAGCCCGGTCAGCAGCCCCTTGACCGACAGGTCGAGGGGGACGTGGAAGACGTGGGCGCGCGCGGCGGGGCGGACGCGTTCCAGGAAGCCGAGATAGTCGGGAACGTGCTCGAACACGTCCATCGCGAGGAGCAGGTCGAACGCGCCGCCGTCGGCGCGGGCCGCATGTTCCTCGGCGAAGTCGTGGACGAAGCGCAGATGGGCGTTGCCGCGCGCGGCGGCGACGCGGAAGGCGGGCTCGGCGATCTCGAACCCGGTCAGCTCGGCGCCGGGGGGCAGCATCGCCTGGAGCTGGACCAGTACCCCGCCGGTGCCGCAGCCCGCGTCCGCCACCGTGCGCGGGGCGATGCCGTTGGCGTGGAGGATGGCGGCGACGTGGCTCGCCTTCCAATGGGCGTCACCCTCGTGCCAGTCGCCGTTGACGCTGAGATACTCGCCGTCCTGGTAGCGCGCGATGAAGGTCGCCTGTGGGAAGGTCACGGGGGGTGGTGCTCCGACTGGTGGTCGGGCGCGGCATAGCGGGTCGGGGTTAACGGATGGCTCGCCGCCGGACGTTGCGCGAGCGGGGTGGGGCTGCTAAGGGCGCGCGCTTCCAAAGCATCGCTGTGGAACGTGACCGTGGGAGGGCGTCCGCGCCCGTTCGCACCACTAAACCGAGGGTGAACAATGGCAAAGAAGATCACGGGGTACATCAACCTCCAGGTTCCGGCCGGCGAGGCCAAGCCCGCGCCGCCGATCGGCCCTGCGCTGGGTCAGCGCGGCGTCAACATCATGGAGTTCTGCAAGGCGTTCAACGCCCAGACCGGCGATCAGGAGAAGGGCACGCCGCTGCCCACCAAGATCACCGTCTATGCCGACCGCTCCTTCTCGTTCGAGACCAAGACGCCGCCCGCGACCTTCCTGATCAAGAAGGCGCTGAACCTCAAGTCGGGCTCCAAGGAGCCGGGCAAGGCGTCGGCGGGCACCATCAAGCGCTCGCAGCTGTCGCAGATCGCCGAGGCCAAGATGAAGGACCTCAACGCCAACGACATCGACGCGGCGACCAAGATCATCGAAGGCTCCGCGCGCGCGATGGGCCTGCAGGTAGTGGAGGGCTGATCCGGTGGCGAAGCTGACCAAGAAGCAGAAGAGCTCGACCATCTCGTCCGAGCAGCTCCACGGCGTGGACGAGGCGATCGCGCTCGCCAAGTCGAACGCCACCGCCAAGTTCGACGAGACCATCGAGGTCGCGCTGAACCTGGGCGTCGACCCGCGCCACGCCGACCAGATGGTCCGCGGCGTGGTCAACCTGCCCAAGGGCACCGGCAAGACCGTCCGCGTCGGCGTGTTCGCGCGCGGGCCCAAGGCGGACGAGGCGCGCGCCGCGGGCGCGGACGTGGTCGGGGCCGAGGACCTGATGGAGACCATCCAGAACGGCACCATCGACTTCGACCGCTGCATCGCGACCCCCGACATGATGGGCATCGTCGGGCGGCTGGGCAAGGTGCTGGGGCCCAAGGGCCTGATGCCGAACCCGAAGCTCGGCACCGTCACCATGAACGTCGCCAAGGCGGTCGAGGACGCCAAGGGCGGCCAGGTCGAGTACCGGGTCGAGAAGGCGGGCATCATCCACTCGGGCATCGGCAAGGCGTCGTTCCCGGCGGAGGACCTGCGCGCGAACTTCGACGCGCTGGTCGACGCGGTGGTCCGCGCCAAGCCGTCGGGCGCCAAGGGCAAGTACGTCCGCAAGGTCGCGCTGAGCTCGTCGATGGGCCCGGGCATTCGGGTCGACGTCGCCGAGGTCGCGGGCGCCTGAGCCGCGCGCGGGCAGCATAGCTGCCCCGCGAGACGGCAGAGGCGGGCCGGCGCGGGACAGCCGCGACCGGCGAGGGGCGGGACACACGTCCGCCCCGCCGGCATACGCTCAAGAAAACGGGCCGGGGGAGCGATCCTCCGGCCCGCTTCGTTGGGGCGGCATGAGCGGTATCTGGGAAGCAGGGTTCTGGGGTGCGGTCGGCGGGTCGGCGCTGGTGCTGGGGGCGGCGATCGGCTGGTTCGTGGCGCTGCCCCAGCGGCTGATCGCGGCGGTGATGGCGATCGGTTCGGGCGTGCTCATCTCCGCCGTCGCGTTCGACCTGATGGACGAGGCGTATCAACAGGGCGGGCTGGCGGCGACGGGGGCGGGCTTCGTCGGCGGGGCGCTGGTCTACACGGTGGCCAACATCGTCGTGTCGCGGCGCGGCGCGCGGCACCGCAAGCGGTCGGGGACCAACCCGGACGAGCGCCAGCCGGACGCGGAGGGCGGCGGCGGGCTGGCGATCGCCATCGGCGCGCTGCTCGACGGCATCCCCGAATCGGTGGTGATCGGGCTGAGCCTGCTGTCGGGCGGCGCGGTGAGCGGGGTGACGGTCGCCGCGGTGTTCCTGTCCAACGTACCCGAAGGACTGTCGAGTTCGGCCGGGATGAAGAAGGCGGGACGCGGCGCGACCTACGTCTTCGGGGTGTGGATCGGGATCGCGGTGATCTCCGGCGTCGCGGCGATGGTCGGCTACGCCGCGCTGGCGGGCGCGCCGCCCGCGCTGGTCGCCGGGGTCACCGCGGTGGCGGCGGGCGCGATCCTCGCCATGCTGGTCGACACCATGATCCCCGAGGCGACCGAGAGCAGCCACGACTATTCGGGGCTGATCGCGGTGGCGGGGTTTCTGGGCGCGTTCGCGCTGTCCAAGATGGGCGGCTGAACGAGAGCGACGCCGCCGATCCGACCCTTCGTCGCCCCTGTCGCCGGATGGCGGCACACGGTCCCGCCATCGATCCAGGCCTTCGCTGGCGTGCCGGTGTTGCGGGTCAGCGAAGGCGCCAGTAGCCGAACGCCCTGGCCTGCCAGCGGCGGACCTCGCGGGTGGCGGCGAGGCCTTCCCACGGCCCTCCGTAACCGGTCGCCTTGACGTGGTCGGTCCACCAGCCCTGGCCGGGGAGGCCGTCGCTCTCGCGGACGACGAGAACCGCGAGGCCGGGCTCGCCGACGGCGGCGCCCTCGCGGTCGATCGCGTCGAGGGTGCGGCAGAGGGCGCGCATCTTGGGGCGGGTGAAGCGCACGCCGAGCCGGAGAAGCAGGCGGGAATAGCTGACCGCCTCGCCGACGCGGGCAGCATCGAGGAGGAGCGCGCGGACGCGAGGGACGTCGGCGATGGCGGAAGGATCGCCTGCTTCCATGACGATTGCCCTCACCCTTCGCCGCCTGCGGCCTCCCTCCCCCCTCCCGAAGGGAGAGGAACGGAGGCGCGAAGCGCCGGAAGGGCGAGGACGATCCCGTCAGTAGTGGATCGCGCGGCCGTAGGCGCCGAGCACCGATTCGTGCATCATCTCCGACAGGGTGGGATGCGCGAACACCGTCTCCATCAGCTCGGCCTCGGTGGTCTCCAGCTGGCGGGCGACGACATAGCCCTGGATCAGCTCGGTCACCTCGGCGCCGATCATGTGCGCGCCGAGCAGCTCGCCGGTGCCGGCGTCGAACACCGTCTTGACGAAGCCCTCCGCCTCGCCGAGCGCGATGGCCTTGCCGTTGCCGATGAAGGGGAACTTGCCGACGCGGACCTCGTGCCCGGCCTCCCTGGCCTTGGCCTCGGTCATCCCGACGCTCGCCACCTGCGGGCGGCTGTAGGTGCAGCCGGGGATGTTCCACGTCTCGAACGGGTGCGGGTCCTCGCCGGCGATCTTCTCGATGCAGACGATCCCCTCATGGCTCGCCTTGTGCGCCAGCCAGGGCGCGCCGGTGACGTCGCCGATCGCGTACACGCCCTCGACGTTGGTGCGGCCGTAGCCGTCGACGGTGATCTGGCCGCGCTCGGTCTTCACCCCGGCCTCATCCAGCCCGATCTGCTCGGTGTTGGGGACGATGCCGATCGCGACGATCGCGTGGCTGAACGCCTCGGCGGTGACGGTGCCGTCCTTGCCCTTGATCGACGCGGTGACGCCCTCGCCGCCGGTCTCCAGCTTCTCCAGTCCCGCGCCGGTCAGGATGCGCATGCCCTGCTTGACGAGCTGCTTCTCCATGAAGGCGGAGACCTCCTCGTCCTCGACCGGCAGGATGCGCGGGAGCATCTCGACGATGGTCACCTCGGCACCCATGTCCGAGTAGAAGCTCGCGAACTCGACCCCGATCGCGCCCGAGCCGATGACCAGCAGCCTGGTCGGCATCTCCTTGGGCACCATCGCATGGCGGTAGGTCCAGATCCGCTCGCCATCGGCCTTGGCGAAGGGCAGGTCGCGCGCGCGCGCGCCGGTGGCGATCAGGATGTGCTTGGCCGACAGCTCGGTGGTCCTGCCGTCCTTCTCGACCGTCAGCCTGCCCTTGCCGGCGAGCTTGCCGAAGCCCTCGTGCACCGTGATCTTGTGCTTCTTCATCAGCCCCTTGACCCCGGCGTTGAGCTGGCCCGCCACCTTGCGGCTGCGGTCCACGATCTTCGCCAGGTCGAAGCCGATGTTGTCCGCCTTGAGGCCGTAGGCGTCGGCGTAGGTCATGTAGTGGTAGATTTCCGACGTGCGGAGCAGCGCCTTGGTCGGGATGCACCCCCAGTTGAGGCAGATGCCGCCCAGCCGCTCGCGCTCGACGATCGCGACCTTCATCCCCAGCTGAGACGCGCGGATCGCCGCCACGTAGCCACCGGGGCCGGAGCCGAGGACGATGAGGTCGTAGGTGTCAGGCACGAGGAGGGTCCTTCTTCTCCCCTCTCCCCTTGCGGGAGAGGGGGCGGGGGAGAGGGATCGACGAGGCACGGGCCCCGCCGTTCAGGGCGGCGTAGATGGCGGCTTGGACGCCCGTCGTACGCGCGAGCACATCGTTGTTCCAGAAGCGGAGCATGCGGAAGCCCTGCGAGCGGAGCCGGGCATCGCGATGAACATCGTACTCGCTTTCGACATGCTGCGAGCCGTCGACTTCGACGATCAGGCGCGCTTCGAGGCAGCTGAAATCGACGACGTAGATGCCGAGCGGCTGCTGGCGACGCCATTTCCGATCGGCAAAGCGATGCGCGCGGAGGACCGGCCGGATAATGCGCTCGGCGTCGGTCGGCTCGCGGCGCATCGCGCCCGCTCTGGCGAGCGCGCGCCCTCTCCCTCCCGTAAAGGGAGAGGGAGAGGTCATTGAGGCACCGCCCGCGCGCGCCGGTCCTCGTCGATCGCCACGAACACGAAGGTCGCCTGCGTGACCTTGCACTGGTCCTCGCCGTGGCGGTCCCGCCGCCATGCCTCGACCGCGATGGTCATGGAGGTGCGGCCTACCTTGACCAGCTCGGTGAATACCGAGACCTCGTCGCCGACGCGGACGGGGGCGTGGAACTGCATGCCGTCCATCGCGATCGTCACCGCCCGGCCCTTGGCGCGGCGCGCGGCGACCAGGCCGGCGGCGAGATCCATCTGGCCCATCAGCCAGCCGCCGAAGATATCGCCGTACGCGTTGGCGTCGGCGGGCATGGTGCTGACCCGGATGGTGGGGTCGCGCGCGGGCGGCGTGCCGACGACTTCGGTCACGCGCCCCTGCCCCGATCCCGCGCCCAGGCGCGGCGGAGCGGGCCGATTCCCATCGCGATCGTCGCGCCCTGCGCGGCGGCGCCGCACCACCAGATCACCTCGCGGCCCGGCGGGTAGGCCCAGGCGGCCATGCCCGCGATCGCCGCCGCCGCCAGCAGCCCGGCGGCGATGTGGAGCAGCTCGACCACCATCCTCATGCCAGGATACCCGCGGCCCGCCGGCTCAGGCGAGCATGCCCAAGGGCTTCTCGACCAGCTCGCGCAACGCGCGCATCAGCTCGGCCCCGTCCGCGCCGTCGATCGCGCGATGGTCGAAGCTGCCGGTCGCCGACATGACGGTCGCGACGCCGAGCTGGCCGTCCGCCATCACCCATGGCCGCTTCTCGCCCGCGCCCACCGCCAGGATCATGCCCTGGGGCGGGTTGATGACCGCCTCGAACTGCTTGATCCCGTACATGCCCATGTTGCTGATCGAGGCGGTGCCGCCCTGGAACTGCTCGGGCTTGAGCTTGTTGTCGCGGGCCAGCCCGGCGAGCTCCTTGACCTCGGTCGAGATCGCCGAGAGCGACTTGTTCGCCGCGTCCTTGACAATCGGGGTGATGAGCCCCGACGGGGTCGACACCGCGACCGAGATGTCGGCGCGGGTGAAGCCGACCAGCTGGTCGGGCAGGAACATGACGTTGCACTTGGGCACCTGGATCAGCGCCTGGCCCAGCGCCTTGACCAGCATGTCGTTGACCGACAGCTTCACGCCGCGGCTCTCCAGCGCGGCGTTGAGTTCGCCGCGCAGCTTCAGCAGCGCGTCGAGCCGGACGTCCACGGTGAGGTAGATGTGCGGGACCTGCTGCTTCGACTCGGTCAGGCGGCGCGCGATGGTCTTGCGGACGTTGGACAGCTTGACGGTCTCGTGCGGCACGTCGGGGATCGCCGCCGGACGCGGGGCCGGTGCGGACGGCGCGGCGGCGGCGGGCGCGGCCGCCGTGTCGGGCGCGGTTGCCGTGTCGGGCGCGGTCGGGGCGGCCGCGGTCTTTGCGCCCTCGACGTCGGCCTTGACGATGCGGCCGTTCGGTCCCGAGCCGCTCAGGCCCGACAGGTCGATGCCCTTGTCGGCGGCGATCCGGCGGGCGAGCGGGCTCGCCTTGACGCGCCCGCTCCCGCCGGTGCCCGCGGCGCCGGTCGTCGCGCCGCCGCCGCCACCGCCGCCGCCGCCGCCGGGCGCCTCGCCGCCCTCCGGCGGGCGACCATGATCCTCGGCCTGCGCCTCCGAACGGCCGCCGGGTGTCGCCTCGTTGCCGGTCCGGTTGGGATCGGTCGGCTCGGGCCGCCCCTTGAACTGGTCGTCGGCGGGCTCGGGCGTGTCGGACTTCGCGGGCGTCCCCGGCGAGGACGCGTCCTCCCCCTCTTCCGCGAGGATGGCGATCACCGTCCCGACCTTGACGTTGTCGGTACCCTCGGCGACGCTGATCTTCGCGATCGTGCCCTCGTCGACCGCCTCGAACTCCATGGTCGCCTTGTCGGTCTCGATCTCGGCCATGATGTCGCCGGCCTTGACCGTGTCGCCTTCCTTGACCAGCCACTTGGCCAGCGTGCCCTCCTCCATCGTCGGCGACAGCGCGGGCATCTTGATCTCGATCGACATGGAACGGCCTCGGCGGAGGATTGGGACGGGTGACGTAGCGGCAGCCTCTCTCGCGCTCGCGCGGCGGACGGTCAACCTCCTTCGGCGGGCCGGGTCGGGGTTGCGGCCCGCGCGGCGGCGGGGCAGGCTGCCGCCATGCGCATCTACCTGGTGGTCGTCGACGACAGCCCCGAATCGAGCATCGCTCTCCGCTTCGCCGCGCGGCGTGCGGTGAAGACCGGCGGCGGGGTCGAGATCCTGTCGCTGATCCCCACACAAGAGTTCATCGCCTTCGGCGGGGTCCAGGCGACCATCGAGGAGGAGGCGCGCGCCCATGCCGAGGGGCTGGTCGCCGCGGCGGCGGGGGCGCTGCTGGCCGAATCCGGCGTGCGCCCGTCGATCACCGTGCGCGAGGGCGAAGGCCCCAAGGTCATCCGCGACCTGATCGAGGCGAATCCGGAGATCGCGGCGCTGGTGCTGGGGGCGGCGGCGGCGGGGGCGCCGGGCAAGCTGGTCGCGCATTTCGCCGGGGTCGATGCCGGCGCGCTGCCGGTGCCGGTGATGATCGTCCCGGGGTCGCTGACCCCCGAGGCGATCGACCGGCTGAGCTGACCCGGTCGCCGCGGCGACGCTGCCGCTGGGTGAGGCGGAGACCGACGCCATGCTGCTCGGCCTGTGCCTCGTCGCCCGCTGGGGCGATCGCGGCGGCGGCCACGCACGCGATCGACCGCCTGGCCGCGCTGCTGCCGCCACCACCGCGGGCGGCCGTGATCCCCGGCGGCCCGCCGACGGGCGCACCTGATGAGGCGGCGGTGAGGATCGCCGCGGCGCTCACGGCGGAACGGCGGCTGCGCCTGCGGCTGCTCTACCGCGACGGCGAGCGGCAATGGTCCAGGCGGATCGTGTTTGCGGTGGCGGTGACCGGCGGCGCACATGCGGACCGGCTGGTGGCGTGGTGCGAGATGCGGAACGGCTTTGGCCACTTCCGGTTCGACCGGATCGAGCATGCCGACCCGCTCGGCGACGCGCCGGGGGTCTCGCGACGGCTATCACTCGCCGGCTATCGTGCCGAGATCATGGACCGGGCGCTCCGACCCGGACGAGCGAAGGGCCGCGCCGGTCGCCCGGCACGGCCCTTCGCGAACCATGGGCTTGAGGTCAGATGTCGTCGCCGAGCGCGCCCTTGACCTTGCCCTTGAACTGCTCGCCCTTGCCCTCGACCTGCTGGGCCTGGCCCTCGGCGGCGAGATCGCCGTCATGGTTATGGCTGCCGACGGCTTCCTTCACCTTGCCGACGGCCTCGTTGATGTTGCCCTTGATCTTGTCGGTGAGCTCGCCCACGGCTGCCTCCATCTGGTACGCACGGGCACGGTCCGGTGCGTTTCTGTCTCTCGATAAACGATGCGTGGCCCGCGCGGTTCCGATCTAGATCATTCCGGCAAGTGGGCTGGACGGGTCGGCATAGCGGCGCTGCCCCATACGCCCCGCCCGATACGCCAGCCGGCCCGATTGGACCGCGAGGCGCATCGCGCGGGCCATGGCGAGCGGGTCCTTCGCCTCGGCGATCGCGGTGTTCATCAGGACGCCGTCGCAACCGAGCTCCATCGCGACCGCCGCGTCCGACGCGGTGCCGACCCCGGCATCGACCAGCACCGGCACCCCCGCGCCCTCGACGATCAGCCGGATGGTGACGCGGTTCTGGATGCCGAGCCCCGACCCGATCGGCGCGCCGAGCGGCATGATCGCGACCGCGCCGGCCTCTTCCAGCTGTTTCGCCGCGATCGGGTCGTCGACGCAGTAGACCATCGGCTTGAACCCTTCGCGGACCAGCACCTCCGTCGCCTTCAGCGTCTCGCGCATGTCGGGGTAGAGCGTCCTGGCCTCGCCCAGCACCTCCAGCTTGACCAGGTCCCAACCGCCCGCCTCCCGCGCCAGCCGCAAGGTACGAATCGCCTCCTCCGCGGTGAAGCAGCCCGCGGTATTGGGAAGGTAGGTGACCTTCCGCGGGTCGATGAAGTCGGTCAGCATCGGCGCGGTCGGATCGCTGACGTTGACGCGGCGCACCGCGACGGTGACGATCTCCGCACCCGACGCCTCCAGCGCGGCGGCGTTCTGCGCGAAATCCTTGTACTTGCCGGTGCCGACGATCAGGCGGGAGCGGAAGGTGCGTCCCGCCACGCTCCATGTGTCGGCGTCGGCGTCGGTGTCGGCGTGATCCCCGCCGCCGACGAAGTGCACGATCTCGTAATCGTCGCCGTCCTCCACCCGCACCTGCGCCAGGGTGGACCGGGGCACGACCGCCAGATTGCGCTCCACCGCCACCTTTTCGGGCACCAGCCCGAGCGCCGAGGCGAGATCGGCGATGGTCAGACCGGCGGCGACGCGCTTGTGCTCGCCGTTCACGGTGATGGAGACGGTGCCGTCGTTGTGGGGCAATGCAGGAAACTCCGGGACGCTGGCCTGCCCTTCTCGATCACGCTCGAAGGGGTGCCTCGACTTCGCTCGGCACGAACGGTTAGGGGGAGGCACCATCTAGGCGTGTGCGCGCGCCATCGCAACGAGGCCGCCCATGCCCGCCACCATCTTCGTCCTCAACGGCCCCAACCTCAACCTGCTCGGGCTGCGCGAGCCGCACATCTACGGGCACGACACGCTGGACGACATCGCGGCGATGCTGGAGGATCGGGCGCGCGAGTTGGACCTGTCGGTCGACCTGCGCCAGTCGAACCATGAAGGGCATCTGGTCGACTGGCTCCACGAGGCGCAGGCGGACGGCGCCAAGGCGGTCCTGCTCAACGCGGGCGGGTTCACCCACACGTCGGTGGCGCTCCACGACGCGGTCAAGGCGGTGTCGACACCGGTGATCGAGGTCCACCTGTCCAATCCGCACGCGCGCGAGGCCTTTCGGCACGTCAGCCTGGTCGGCCGGGCCGCGCGCGGAACGATCGCGGGGTTCGGCGCGCTTTCCTACCTCCTCGCGCTTGAAGCCGCGGCGCGCATCTGACAGGGGCGCTTCATGACGGAACAGACACAATCGGGTGCGATGCAGGTCGATGTCGACTTGGTGCGCCAGCTCGCCGAGCTGCTCGATGCCACCCACCTGACCGAGATCGAGGTGGAGGAAGGCGACCGCAAGATCCGCGTCGCGCGCAAAGCGGCCGCGGTCGCGCAGGCGCCGGCGATGCACTATGCCGCGCCGCCGCTCGCCGCCGCCCCGCCCCCGCAGGCGCCGGTCGCCACCGAGGTTGGCGCGTCGGCGCCGGCGAGCGCCGCCAATGCGGTCAAGTCGCCGATGGTCGGCACCGCCTATCTCGCCGCCGAGCCGGGGGCCAAGCCCTTCTCCGCGGTCGGCCAGACGGTCGCGGCGGGCGACACGCTCCTCATCGTCGAAGCGATGAAGGTCATGAACCCGATCGTCGCGCCCGCCGCCGGCACGGTGAAGGCCGTGCTGGTCGAGAACGGCCAGCCGGTGGAGTTCGACCAGCCGCTGATCGTGGTCGAATGAGCGCCCGGCGGCGCTGCGGCGCTGCGGCGCCCGGGGAGTAACATGCGCAAGATCAACAAGCTGCTGATCGCCAACCGCGGCGAGATCGCGCTGCGCATCCACCGTGCGTGCCATGAGATGGGGATCAGGACGGTGGCGGTCCACTCCACCGCCGACGCCGACGCGATGCACGTCCGGCTCGCCGACGAGGCAGTGTGCATCGGGCCGCCCGCGGCCAAGGACAGCTACCTCAACATCCCCAACATCATCTCGGCCGCCGAGATCAGCGGCGCCGACGCGATCCACCCGGGCTACGGCTTCCTGAGCGAGAACGCGCAGTTCGCCGAGATCGTCGAGCTCCACAACCTGATCTTCGTCGGCCCCAAGCCCGAGCACATCCGCACCATGGGCGACAAGGTGGAGGCCAAGCGCACCGCGGGCGCGCTGGGGCTGCCGCTGGTGCCCGGCTCCGACGGCGCGGTCAGCGATCCCGTCGAGGCGAGGGAGATCGCCGACAGGATCGGCTATCCGGTCATCATCAAAGCGGCGTCGGGCGGCGGCGGGCGCGGCATGAAGGTGTGCGAGAGCCCCGACCAGCTCCAAACGCTGATGCAGCAGGCCGGCACCGAGGCCAAGGCCGCGTTCGGCGACGCCACCGTCTATATCGAGAAGTATCTCGGCAACCCGCGCCATATCGAGTTCCAGATCTTCGGCGACGGCAACGGCCAGGCGATCCACCTCGGCGAGCGCGACTGCTCGCTCCAGCGCCGCCATCAGAAGGTGCTGGAGGAGGCCCCCTCCCCGATCATCACGCCCGAGGAACGCGCGCGGATGGGCGGCGTCGTGTCCAAGGCGATGGCCGACATGGGCTATCGCGGCGCGGGCACGATCGAGTTCCTGTGGGAAGCGGGCGAGTTCTACTTCATCGAAATGAACACCCGCCTCCAGGTCGAGCATCCGGTGACCGAGATGATCACCGGCCTGGATCTCGTCCGCGAGCAGATCCGCGTCGCGGAGGGGCATCCGCTGACCCTCGCCCAGGATCAGGTCCAGTTCCGCGGCCACGCCATCGAGTGCCGGATCAACGCCGAGGACCCGCGCACCTTCGCGCCGTCGCCGGGGACGGTGCAGGTCTACCACGCGCCCGGCGGGATGCACGTTCGGGTCGATTCGGGGCTGTACCAGGGCTACCGGGTGCCGCCCTATTACGATTCGATGATCGCCAAGCTGATCGTCTACGGCAACAGCCGCGAGGGCTGCCTGCGCCGCCTGCGCCGGGCGCTGGAGGAGTTCGTGATCGAGGGGATGAAGACCACCATCCCCCTCCATCAGGCGCTGCTCGACGATCCCGAGTTCCAGGACGGCGACTACACGATCAAGTGGCTCGAGGAATGGCTGGCGAAACAGGGCGCCTGATCGCCGCGGCGGCGCCGCTGTCGTTGCTGCTCGCCGCCACGGCGGCGACGCCCGATCCGGCGGCCCGGCTTGCCGGGCGCTACGACGAGCAGCATCCCGTGCGGCCGCACGACGGGACCGATCGCGGCGAAACGCTGGTCGAGATCGTCCCGGTTGTGCCCGGAGCCGCCTATGTACGGGTACGGCACGAGACGTTCGGCAACCACATCTGCGCGCTGAACGGCATCTTCGAGCGCGACGGGAACGGCCTGCGCAATCGGGTGCCCGTTGATCGCGGCGGCGCATGCTCGTTGCGCATCGCCGCCCGGGGCGATCGGCTGACGCTTTCCGACGGGCGCAGCTGCCGGGCGAACTGCGGCGCCAACGCGTCGCTCGACCGCCTGACCATCCCCCTCTCCAGCCACCGACCCATCACCTATCTGGCCCGGCTGAAGGCATCGCCCCAGTACCGGGCCGCGTTGG